>Ga0075471_10000371_pt1 | contig 26711 bp, 17 predicted proteins | sample DEB19_08_DNA_2_FD_74787 | JGI IMG/M metagenome (GOLD analysis project Ga0075471, IMG submission 74787) | Aqueous microbial communities from the Delaware River and Bay under freshwater to marine salinity gradient to study organic matter... | ecosystem: Environmental > Aquatic > Marine > Coastal ...
GAGAATGCGCCCGGCGGTCGGGGACTCGAACCCGGCGAGCATGCGCAGCAAGGTAGTTTTGCCGCAACCGGAACCACCCAGGAGGCAGAAAATTTCGCCCTTGAAAACACTGAGCGAGACGTTATCGACCGCGACGAAATCACCAAATCGCTTGGTGACCCCCTCGATTCGAACGTATTCCTGGCCTCGATCGACGGGCTTTTGCGCCACGCCTACTCCCCGTTTAATCAAAAGTTGAACCGCGCGGAGACGACCTCCGCGCGGTTCTCACTTGGTTTTACTTACCCGCCTTGAAACGCGTCCAGCTTGCCGTCAGCAACTGAGTGAACCCGTCGCTCTCTGCAAGATCGACGTTGAGCTTCGGCTTCACCTCGGCTGTCGGATAGACGCCCGGATCGTTGAGCACCTCCGGCTTAACGAACGAGGTCGCCGCCGCGTTGCTGTTGGCGAAGTTGACGTAGTTGGTGTTGTTCGCTGCGACCTCGGGTCGAAGCAGGTAGTTGATGAACGCATGTGCGTTCTCGACGTTCTTCGCATCCTTTGGAATGGCGAGCATGTCGAAGAACATGACGGCGCCCTCACGAGGAATTCGGTATGCCACCTCGACGCCATTACTGGCCTCGGCCGCACGATCCCGGGCCTGAAGCACGTCTCCCGACCAACCGAGCGCGAGACAGATTTCGCCATTCGCCAAGTCGTCGATGTACTTGGAGGAGTGCACGTACTTCACGAAAGGACGGATCGCCATCAGCACTTTCTCGGCCGCAGCGAGATCCTCAGGCGCTTCGCTGTTCGGATCTTTACCCAGATAGATGAGGACGGTTCCGAGAATTTCGGACGGCGCATCGAGAATGGAAACGCCACAATCCTTGAATTTGGAGACGACCTTGGGATCGTAGAACATCGCGAAGCTGTCGACCGGCGCATCAGCCATGCGTTCCTTGATCTTGCCGACGTTGTAGCCGACACCTGAGGTACCCCAAAGATAGTTGACGGCATATTCGTTGCCCGGATCGTGGCGCGCGATCTGCGCGGTGATCTCAGCATCGAGATTTTTCAGATTCGGAAGCTTGCTCTTGTCGAGCTTCTGGAAGATACCCGCCTTGATCTGACGCTCAAGGAACGAGGCAGAGGGGACGACGATGTCATAGCCCGTGGCGCCCGCAAGCAACTTCGTTTCGAGAACTTCGTTGGAATCGAAGACGTCGTAAGTGACCTTGATGCCGGTCTCTTTCTCGAAATCTTTGATGGTGTTCTCGGCAATATAGTCGGACCAGTTATAGACGTTGAGTACCTTAGACTCTGCCGAATCCTGCGACTTGCCACCGCAAGCGGTGAGCAGCGCGGCGGCGGACAGGGCAACGAGAGCCGGTCTGAAAACCTGTTTCATTTTTGGGCGGACTCCTTCGGAGAAAAGGAAAACTCCCGCACCATGCGGGAGATAGCGAAGTTATAGCGCAGACCCCCGCCCCGGGAAAGCCCGAACAGAGATTTCGGGGCCGCAGTCCTTAGCCTGTCACCCAGCCGTCCCGTTGCAGCTCGAGCTGAAGCTGATCTAGGGTCGAGGTCGCCTTGGCGATGAGTTCATCGATTTCGCTACGGGTGATCACGAGCGGAGGCGCGACGATCAGGGTGTCCCAGACGGCTCGCATCACGAGGCCGTTACGGATGGCAAGGTCACGAGCACGGGTGCCGACCGTCCCCCGCTCGGGGAAAAACGCCCGTGAGGGCTTGTTGGGTACGAGTTCGAGCGCGCCGAATAGCCCGAGGCTTCGCGCTTCGCCCACGAGCGGATGCGCCGACAGCTCGCGCCACCGTGACGCCCAATACGGCGCGAGATCGTCGCGAACACGCTCGACCACCCGCTCCTGTTGCATGATCTCGAGGTTCGCAAGCGCCACAGCCGCCGCGACCGGATGACCGGAATAGGTGTACCCGTGAGCGAACTCTCCGCCCTTCTCAATGAAAACTTCGGCGACCCGATCGGACACCATGAGCGCGCCGAGCGGCTGGTACCCGGACGTGATGGCCTTGGCGAGGGTGAGAAAATCCGGACGGGTGCCGAAGTACTCGCACCCGAACCAACGACCCGTCCGACCGAAGCCGCAAATCACTTCGTCCGAGCCGAACAGGATGCCGTAGCGGTCGAGAATTCGCTGAACCTCAGGCCAGTAGGTCTCTGGCGGAATAATGACCCCGCCCGCCCCTTGTACGGGCTCACCGATAAAGGCCGCGACGCGCTCGGGACCGATCTCGATGATTTTGGCTTCGAGTTCTCGTGCCGTCTGCAGACCGAACTCGGCCGGATCGAGATCGCCGCCACGCTCGAACCAGTAGGGCTGGTTGATGTGGACGATGCCCGGAATGGGAAGACCGCCCTGAGCGTGCATCGCCTTCATGCCGCCGAGCGAGGCGCCGGCCATGGTGCTGCCGTGATATCCGTTCCAGCGACTGATGATCACCTGCCGCTGCGGCTCGCCACGCAACTCCCAGTAGCGGCGAGCCAGTCGCACGAAGGTGTCGTTGGTCTCGCTGCCCGATCCCGAGAAAAATACGTGCTTGAACTGCGGCGGCGTCAGCTCGGCAAGCTTGGCCGCAAGCTCGATGGCCGGTGGATTGGCGCACTGGAAAAAGCTGTTGTAGTACGGCAGCTGTTGCATCTGCCGATAGGCGGCCTCGGCGAGTTCGCGACGCCCGTAGCCGAGCGCCACGCACCACAAGCCCGACATGCCATCGAGGATTCGATGGCCTTCACTGTCGTAGAGATATACCCCTTCGGCCCGCGTGATGATGCGAGTGCCGCGCGCCGCAAGGGCTCGCGAATCGGTGAAGGGATGAAGGTAGTGGGCAGCGTCCAACGCCTGCCACTCTGCCGTGCTGCGCTCTGGGATCGGGCTCATCGGCACATCTTACGACGGCAAACCGTCAAACGTTGAGTAGCAGATGCTCACGCTCCCACGAACTGATCACCTGCAGGAACACCTCGTACTCAGCCTGCTTCACGAGAGAAAAGGCCGACACGAAACTCTCACCCAAAATCTCGATGAGCGGATCACACTCACCCAGCAGGCGAATCGCTTCATCGAGATTGCGAGGCAGCGAGAACGGTAGATCGTGAGCACTACCCGAAATGGGCTCGGTGGGCGTCAACCCCTGGACCATGCCGAGATAGCCGCACGCAAGCGACGCCGCGCTCGCGAGGTAAGGGTTGGCGTCGGCGCCCGAGAGACGATTTTCGACTCGGCGCGACTGCGGATCGGAACCCGGAACGCGTAACCCAGCCGTGCGGTTGTCGTAACCCCACTGCACGTTGATCGGCGCCACCTGAAAGCGAGTGATGCGTCGGTAGGAGTTCACGTTCGGCGCGAGCAGCGCCATGGCCGCCGGCAGATAACGCTGCATGCCCGCGATGTGCGAGAAGAAAAGCGGCGTCGGCGAACCATCGGCGTTCGAGAACACATTCTTACGCGTCTTACTATCGACAATGCTCTGGTGGATGTGCATGGCGCTGCCCGGCTCCTTGGCATGGGGCTTGGCCATAAAGGTTGCGTACATCTTGTGCCGAAGCGCAGCCTCACGAGCGGTGCGTTTGAACATAAAGGCCTGATCGGCTAAATCGAGTGCGTTACCGTGCAGCAGGTTGATCTCCATCTGCGCGGGACCGTCTTCATGGATCAGCGTATCGATGGCGATGTCCTGATCTTCACAAAATTGATACACGTCATCGAAGAGCGGATCGAATTCATTGACGGCCGCGATGCTGTACGACTGACGACCCGGCTCAGCTCGACCGGAGCGACCGATCGGCGGTTTGAGCGGATAGTCCGCATCGATGTTGGGCTCGACGAGATAAAACTCGAGCTCGGGTGCCACGACGGGCTCCCATCCCTTCTGCGCGTAGAGATCGAGTACGTGTCGTAACACTTCTCGCGGCGCCATCTTCACGCGACGGCCGTCCGCATAAAAACAATCGTGGATGACCTGCGCCGTGGGTTCAGGCGCCCAAGGCACCCGACGAATCGTCCGCGGATCGGGCTTGAGGATGATGTCGATCTCTGCCGGGCTCATGGCCGCGGCAGTTTCCTCCGGGTAGTCACCCGTCACCGTCTGCAAGAAGATGCTCTCGGGCAATCGCATGCCCTGATCGCCCTGAAATTTTTGGGCCGGCATCACCTTGCCGCGGGCGATACCCGCCATGTCCGGAACGATGGCCTCGACTTCCTGAATATTGTGATCACGGAAAAACTGCGAAATGGGATCTGTCATGACTCGAACCTCTATTAGGCGCCCCGCTGCCGTCGGTCCGCACGGGCTCGTGCGGCATCTCCGAAAGCGGCGAACAGCGCCACTGAAAAATTATTGGCCATCACCCGCCATTCGGGATGCCACTGCACACCCCAAGTGAACGCGGGTGCCTCCGGCATACAAAATGCTTCGATCAAACCGTCGGGCGCACGCGCCATCACCTGCAGACTCGGAGCCAATTGCTTCACACCTTGGCCGTGCAAAGAATTGACGGCCACTCGCTCCGCACCGCCCGCCCACTCGCGCATGATTCCGGGCTCGAGGTAAATCTCGTGCGCCGGACCGTACTGGATCTCTAGCGACGCCGTTTTGTCCTCGCGGTGATCGAGTAACCCCGGCACTTCGTGAACTTTCTGCCAAAGCTTGCCGCCCAGCGCGACGTTCATTTCTTGAAAGCCCCGGCAGATTCCAAGAACAGGAACACCCTGCTCGATCGCCAAACGAATCAAGGGCAAGGTCGTGGCGTCCCGCTCGGGGTCGTGCAACGTTCCCGGCTCGCTCGGACCCTCTTCGTAGTGATGCGGTTCGACATTCGACGGACTGCCTGGACACAGCAGGCCGTCGAGGCCAGCCAGAAGTTCGGCCGTCTCGAGCGGCTCGGGCAGCACTGGAATCAGGACCGGCAAGCCGCCCGCCGCCCGGGCCACGGCGTGCGCGTACTTCTCACCGACCATGTGAAAAGGATGGGGGCCAACCAGACGTCGGTCGGCGGGAATTCCGATAAGAGGACGACGAGACATGCGAAAGGCGGTTCCGGGATTGGCCCGAAACGCCGAACGATTAGATCACAAGGCGCCCTGTATAACCGTCCAGTGTTCGAGGTTTTTGATCTAAGTCACTGTTTTAATTGAATCTATATTGCGAGGCCTACGACAGCCCCGTATGCTCGGGCACCCTCCCGGGCAAGGCGTCCGGGTCCAACCTCCCCGAGTCCCCATGAGTGCCTTTCCTGAGCTCGACCGGTTTCTCGAGCGCCATCCGCAAACCCGGCATGTCGACGTCTTCCTCAACGACTTGAATGGGGTCGAACGCGGCAAGCGTCTCGAGCGCGAAGCCCTCGAGCGGCTCTACGCCGAGGGCATGCTGCTACCCGGCTCCATGTTTGCTCTGGATGTTCAGGGCGGAACGATTCAGGAGAGCGGTCTCGGCTTCGACGAAGGGGATGCCGATCGACCCTGCAAGCCCCTACCCGATTCTTTGGTGCCCGTACCCTGGCAGAGCGAGGATGTCGCACAAGTTCAGGTCGCGATGTACGAGCCGGATGGGCGCCCATTCTTCGCCGATCCTCGACATGTGTTGACGAAGGTGCTCGATCGCTTCCATCGTCTCAACCTTACGCCGGTCGTCGCGCTCGAGTACGAGTTCTATTTCATTGATCGCGAACGCCTCGAAGGCGGCATGCCGCAACCACCGCCACTGCCTATTGCAGGACGGCGCGAGTTCCGTACCCAGATCAACTCGATGACCGATCTGAACGAGTTCTCGAAAGTCCTCTCACGCATCGATGAAGTCGCCCGCCTACAGGGGCTGCCCTCCACGAGCGCGCTCGCGGAATATGGCCCAGGACAGTTCGAAGTGAACCTCGAGCATCGGCCCGATGCGTTGCGAGCCTGCGATGAGGCCATGCGTTTCAAGCGCGTGGTACGCAGCGTCGCTCGCGAGCAGGGCTGGGACGCCACGTTCTTGCCGAAACCCTATCGCGACATGGCCGGCTCTGGCTTGCACGTGCACGTGAGTCTGCTCGATGCCGCAGGCCAAAATATCTTCGCCTGTCCCAACCCCGCAGACGCCCCCGACGACGCGCCTCATTACGGCATCGAGAGCTCGACCTTGCGGCACGCCATCGGCGGCCTGCTCCGCAGCCTCGCCGACGGGATGGCCGTGTGCGCGCCGGGCCCCAACTCCTATCGTCGATTCCGACCCGAAGCGTATGTGCCGATGATTCCGTGCTGGTCGATCAACAACCGCGGCACCGCCGTACGCATTCCTCTGAGCGATGCTCAAAACAGACGTATCGAGCATCGACTCGCCGGTGCAGATGCCAACCCGTACCTCGTAGTCGCTTGGGTGCTCGCGGGTATTCACCACGGCATCGCCGAAGCGTTGGAGCCCAGTGAGCCGATCCGCGGCAATGCGTATCGGGAATCTGGTGAACGCTTGCCCCTGCATTGGGCCAGTGCCATCGAGCGATTCGCACGCAGCGAGTTCGCTGCGGGCTATTTGGGCCGACCGTTCCGCGATCACTACGCGAAGGTCAAGCAAGGTGAGCTCGACGAGTTCAATTCACACGTGACCCCGCTCGAGATGCAGTGGTATCTCGGCGCGGTCTGATCACGTGATGAGCGCCCACTTCCGATGAGCACTCACGTCGACTCGTGGTACGCCTCGAGCACGGCAGCAGTCCCGCCACGACCAACGCTCGAGGGTGATCTCGACGCCGACGTGTGCGTCGTCGGCGGGGGGATCGCCGGCTGCTCGACGGCGCTGCATCTTGCCGAGCGCGGCTACCGCGTCGTTCTACTTGAGTCGGAACTCATCGGCTGGGGCGCTTCGGGCCGCAGCGGTGCGCAAGCCATCACGGGTGTCGCCTGCGGCCAGAGCAAACTCGAGTCTTTGGTGGGCGCCGGCGATGCCCGCCGTATTTGGGATATGACGGTCGAGGCGCTACGGCTGCAGCGCGAACTGATCGATCGACATCGTATCGACTGCGACTATGTCGCGGGGCAGATGCATGTCGCCCTGAAACCTCGCCAGGAGCGCGAATTACGCGAAGAAGTCGAAGTCGCCCACGCGCGATACGCTCACGACTCGCTGCGTATGGTCGAGCGGGACGAGTTACAGAGTCTGGTCGCCTCCGAGCGTTACATCGCTGGGACCTACGACTCGAGCTGCGGCCATCTTCATCCACTCAAATACACGCTGGGCGTCGCCGCCGCGGCAGAACGGGCCGGTGCCAAAATTTTCGAGCGCTCGCGAGCGCTCGACTATCGGCGAATCACCTCATCGAACTCGGCCCTGCTCGTCCGCACGGCACACGGCGCCGTACGATGCCGCTCGATCGCGCTATGCGGGAACGCCTGGCTCGGCCCTTTCGCACCCACGCTCGCCCGCAAGATCATCGGTGTCGGCACGTATATCGTCGCGACCGAGCCGCTCGGTGCAGAGCGGGCCGCTGCACTCATCACCAACAATGCGGCGGTGACGGATATCAACTGGGTGATCGATTATTTTCGCCGGTCATCCGATCACCGCCTGCTCTTCGGCGGACGCGTGAGCTACTCCGGCATCGATCCGCTCGGCACCCGCCGTGCGACTCGCGCGCGCATGCTCAAAGTATTCCCGCAGTTGGCCGACACCCGAATCGACTTCGCCTGGGGCGGACTCGTCGATATCACCTTGAACCGCGCGCCGCATTTCGGCCGCCTTGAACCCGACGTCTATTTCGTTCAGGGGTTCAGCGGCCACGGCATCGCGCTCACCGGCATCGCCGGCAAACTACTGGCCGAAACCATCAGTGGCACTCACGATCGGTTCGATGTGTTCGCACGCATCAAGCATCGAGATTTCCCGGGCGGACCGGCGCTGCGCCGACCGGCGCTAGTGCTTGCGATGCTGTGGTATCGCTTACGCGACTTGCTGTAATCAGCCGCCGGCTGCGTACGACATGAGTCGCGAGAAAATCGGACGTATCCGCTTCTCGGTGATTTCGGCCACCGCCGAGTAAGCGGCGGGCACTACGACGAGAGACAGCAGAGTCGACGTGATGAGCCCCCCGATCACCGAGACACCGAGCGGCGTTCGGAAATTGCCGTCCGCGCCGAGTCCGAGCGCGATCGGCAACATACCCGCCCCCATCGCGAGGGTCGTCATGATCACCGGACGGGCTCGCTTGCGGCAGGCGTCGATCAAAGCCTCATCGCGCGAAAGACCCGCCCGTTCACCCAAGATGGCGTAGTCGACGATCAAAATCGAATTTTTGACGGCGATGCCATTGAGTAACAGAAGACCGATCAGAGAAGGCAGCGACAGCGAGTTACCCGTCAGCAGCAATAGACCGAAGGCACCCCCTCCGCAGAGCGGGACGGCGGCCAGAATGACGAGCGGTTGCGTGCCACTGTGAAAGAGCAGCAACAACACGATGTACACCGACGCAATACCCGCCAATAGGGCGAGCGCGAAGCCCACGAAGAGTTCGACGAAGGCCTCGGAGTCACCGGCCGGCAAGATACGCACGCCTGCGGGCAGGTTCTGCATCGCCGGCATACTACGGACCTTGGCCATGACATCGCCGAGGGGCAGTCCGTTGAGTTCGGCGGATACGGTCACCGTGCGCTCGCGATTCAGTCGATCGATGCGCGCAGGACCACTACCCTCCGTGATGTCGGCGACGGCCGACAGAGGCACCGGACCCGACTTGCCCGGCACACGCAGTTGGCGCAGCACGGCCGGATCCGCGAGCGATGAGCCGGCTAACTGAACACGGATCGGTACTTGGCGCTCGGCCAGATTTAGCTTCGCCAGACGCTGAGTCACATCGCCACTCGTGGCAATACGCGCCGCATCGGCGATGTCCACCGTCGATACACCGAGATCGGCAGCGCGAGCGGGGTCAGGACGGATGACGATCTCCGGACGCAGCAAGGCCGCTGTTGTCGTGACCGAACCGACGCCGGGTACGGTACGAATCGCCGCTGCGATCTCCTGCGCCGCCAACGACAGCTGCTCGGAATCTTTGCCGCCGATCGCCATCGAGAGACGATCGCCCGGACCGCCAGCTACGAAGCTGGCGCGCACACCGGGTAGAGGCATCAAGGCCTTGCGAACATCGTTTTCGATCTCGGCGCTGGTGCGATCGCGATCTTCGGCGAACTGCAGCGTCATCGAAACTTTGCGCACCTCGGGGAAGCTGAGTCCGCCGCCCATGGTCTCGCCGCCCTCGCCGCCCACGGTGGTGAACGTACTGACGACCTCCGGCACCGCCGCGCGCAATCGAGCACGAACCTCAGCCGCCACTTCGAGCGAGTCGGACAAGCGGGCGCCCGGCGGCAACTCGACCTGTAATTGGGCTCGCGATTGATCGGAGCTCGGCACGAAGGTCTTGGGAATCAGCGGTACCAACACCAAAGAGAACACGAACGTTCCCATGGCCAGGAGAATGACTCGTCGACGATGGTGGATCGCGTACTCGACCCAACGAAGATAACGCGTCATCAACGGCGAATCGGTCGCGGCCTTAGGCTCGCCCCGCATGAAATGCCCCGCCAGCATGGGCGTGAGCAGGCGCGCCACCAGCAAAGAAAAGAGAACGGCGGCTGCGGCGGTCCACCCGAACTCGCGGAAGAATTTTCCGGTGACGCCCGGCATGAAGGCGACGGGAATGAATACGGCCGCAAGCGTGACTGAGGTGGCGATCACGGCGATACCGATTTCATCGGCGGCATCGATCGCCGCTTGCATGGGCGGTTTACCCATGGCGCGATGCCGTGCCACGTTCTCGACTTCGACGATCGCATCGTCGACGAGCACGCCGATCACCACCGCCAGCGCGAGCAGGGTGAGCAGGTTGAGCGAGAAGCCGAACCAACTCATGACCGCGAAGGTCGGTATGACCGACAAGGGCAAAGCCAAGGCCGAGATCGCGGTCGCTCGCCACTCGCGCAGGAAGAACCAAACGACGATCACCGCGAGCAAGGCGCCTTCGAGCAACATCGCCATCGAGGCGTCATAGGAATTTTTGGCCGTCTCGACCGTGGACTGCACCTCGGTGAATTTGACTTCCGGGTGCTCCGCCCTCAGCTTCTCGATACTTTTTCGAACACCCTCGCCGACCGAGACTTCGCTCGAACCCGAGGTACGGCGAACCGAGAATCCGACCACGGGCGTTTCGTTGAGCAAAGCCGCCTCGCGCGGCTCGGCAGCGCCGTCGCTCACCGTGGCGATGGCCGACAATCGCACCGTACGTCCATCGGGCAGGTAGATCGGATAGTCCGCGAGATCTTGGGCATTGCGAACGATCGCCACCGTGCGCACCGATTGTTCGGCGCCGCCGGTTTCGGTTCGACCACCCGGGCGCTCGACCTGCAATCGCGCTAACTGGTTCGACACCGAACCCGCTGTGACGCCGAGCGCCTGCAAGGCCTCGGGCCGCAAATCGACTCTCACTTCACGCTCGACGCCGCCCACGCGAGACACCGAGCCGACGCCCGACACACCGTAAAGTGCCTTAGTGACTTTATCGTCGACGAACCAGGACAACTCGTCCGGTGCGAGGCGATCGGATTCGACGGCGAATGCGATCAGCGTGCCGCCGACGAGGTTGATGCGTTGGATGATCGGCTCGTCGATATCTTGCGGCATCTCGCGACGTACTCGCGCCACCGCATCTTTGACCTCATCGAGCGCACGATCGATATCGCGACCCAACTCGAATTCGATACGCGTGACCGACGACCCCTCGCTCACCGCCGAATTGATACGCTCGATTCCGGGAATGCTCGCGATGGCATCTTCGACTCGGCGCGTGACGTCGGTTTCGAGAGTCGAGGGCGAGGCGCCAGGCAAACCCACCGTCACCGAAATCGTCGGTAACGCGATATCGGGCAGCTGAGAAATCGGTAGCTGTCGCCAACCCCAAAATCCGGCGATCACCAGAACGACGAACAGCAGGACCGAAGGCAGAGGGTACTGGATACCCCAGCGCGACAAATTCATGAGGTGGAACCGTCGACGACTTTGACGATGTCACCATCGCTCAAGAAGCCCGCCCCGCGAGCGACGACTTTTTCGCCGTCTTTGAGTCCTGAGCGGACCTCGATGAACTCACCCTGCGGCGGCCCTGACTCGATGCGGCGCTGCAGCACTTTGCCGCCCTCACCCATCACGAAGACATAGGGATAACCGTCGCGGAAGACCACGGACTGACGCGGAATGACCGTGACGTCCGCTTTACCGACACGCAAGCGACCTTCGGCGAACATGCCGGCGCGCAGTGCGCCCGGCTTTTCCAGATCGGCGTAAACGAGCGCGGTGCGCGTCTGCGGATCGATCGACGGCGAGACGGCACGAATGACGCCGGTGACCACATCACCTGCGGGGCCGCGCAAGTCGACTGTCGCGCCGACCTTGATGCGGGGCAAGTCGTTCTCGGAGACCTCGGCGCGCCATTCGAGTCGACCGCGACGAATCAGGCGTAGCAGCTCTCCCCCGCCCGAGACGATTTGACCGGGCTGAACGTTGCGGGTGGAGATGACGCCGGCATCTGGGGCCCGAAGCGTCGCGAACCCGAGCCGCAACTTGGAGGCATCGCGCTCGGCCTCGGCAGAGACCACCTGCGCTTCGGCCTTCGAGCGATTGGCACGCAGCACTTCGAAATCATTGGTCGAGATCAGGTTGCGCTCAAGCAGAGTGGCCCCCCGCTTCTCTTGAGAGATCGCCAACTCAGCATTGGCTCGCGCTTGCGCGAGACTCGCCTCCGCTTGCCTCGCTTGGACGTCGAGCGTACGGCGATCGAGTTCGACGAGTGCTTGACCCGCCACGACCTTATCGCCCGGCTCGACGAGTACGTTGGCGACCCGCAGCCCCGCCACCTCGACGCCGAGAGACATCTCCTGCCAAGCCGCGACAGACCCCGAAGCCACGATCTCGCGATCGATCTGTCGACGTTCGGCCGCCACCAGCGTAACGGTGAGCGAAGAGGCTGCCGGCGCCTTGTTGCCACCACGGGAGCAGGCCGAGAGCGTGAGGGCCGCTGCCAAAACGATCAGAAAAAGGGAATTCTTGAGGGTCATCACCCGATGACGATACGCATCTCGACCCAACCGGTGCCACGAACCCACCACCGGGTGTCCATGCCCCGGTCAAACCTGCCTATCGAATCTCAAAGGCGCGATGAATATCGGTATTTCGCGCAAAGTCCGGGGGTACGGTTTCGCGGCTGATCTCGCGCACCGAATGACGGGCCATCAGAGCGTCGTCCAGGCGAAATTTTTGAGCGTTCGTCGAGAACACGAGTAAACCGCCGGGCGCAAGCACCGACATGCAATCTTCGATCAGACCGACGTGATCACGTTGTACGTCGAAGACCCCTTCCATGCGCTTGCTGTTCGAGAACGTCGGCGGGTCGCAAAAAATGAGATCGAATCGCTCCCCGCGCTCGGCTGACGCCGTCAGCCATTCACGCACATCGGCTCGCTCGAAGCGATGCTTCGGCCCTGCAAAATCATTGAGCGCGAGATTGGCCTGCGCCCACTCGAGATAGGTAGCCGAGAGATCGACGGTCGTGGTTGAGATCGCTCCGCCCGCTGCAGCATAGACGGTCGCCGTTCCCGTGTAGGCGAAAATATTTAAGAAGCGCTTGCCCGACGCAGCCTCGCGTAATCGAGCGCGAGTGACCCGGTGATCGAGAAACAAACCCGTATCGAGATAGTCTTCAAAGTTCACCCGAAAACGCAGTCCGCCCTCACCCACGATGCGAAACTCGCCGCGCTCGTCGCGCTTGGTGTACTGATCGCCCCGCTTGACGCGCCGACGGGTGCGAAGATGAACGTGATCAGGTTTGATGTCGGTGGCGACCACGAGACCGGCGAGCGCCTCGGAGCGACGTTTGCGAACGGTCTCCTCAGGGATCTGCGCCGGTGCCTGATATTCCTGTACCACGAGCCAGCGCTCCGACTCGTCCGCCGCAGTGTAGAGATCGATTGCGAAGGCGTACTCGGGCATGTCGGCATCGTAAAGACGATAACAACCGACCCCCTCTCGGCGCTGCCAACCCGAGAGCTGCTTGAGGTTCTTGCGAATTCGATTCGCAAACATCACGGCCCCGGGCTGCTCGGCGAGCGACAGGTCGATCTGCGAGCCCTGACGCGGACGCAGGTCTCGCGCCGCCGACTCACCGACCCGCACACGCAGCAAGCGACACTCGAGCGCACCGACGAACACGTTGTGAACACGATGCGCGCGTAGCCCGAGCTCGAGGCCGAGCGACGCATCGCCACTCAGGATCGCAGCCTCCCACCCCTGAAAACGTTGACGTAAGACTGCTCCTAGCTCGGCGTGCACGGCGCGCGCTGCTGCTTGATCGCCCAAGCGAACACCCCAGGGTGGATTGGTGCAGAGCAAACCCCGAGGCGACTGAGGCTCGGTGGTTTCGAGTGTGCCCGCTTCGAAGGCCGTGATCTCGGCCACTCCAGCATGCGAGGCGTTGATCGCGGCATCGCGTAGCAATCGTTTATCTTGATCTCGCCCCAGCAGTCGAATGCCCTCGGCTTTGCACTCCGCGAGTCCTGCAGCCGCTCGTGCTTCGCTGGTCTCGACGAGCCGTCGCCAGAGTTCCGCATCGTGACCCTTCCAGCCGAGGAATCCGAAGTAACGACGACGATGATTGGGCGCGATGCCTGCAGCCATCCGCGCCGCCTCAATCACGAATGTGCCTGCACCACACATGGGGTCGATGAACCCGCCACCCGCCGCAGCGATTTCGGGCCACCCTGCCCGCATCAGAATGCCGGCGGCGATGTTTTCGCGCAGCGGCGCCTCTCCCGTATCCCCTCGCCAACCGCGACGATGCAATCCTTCACCCGAGAGATCGAGCGACACTGTCACCCGCGTTCCGACCGCGTGAGCGTGCACGCGCACCGAAGGCTCGAAGGTGGCGATGTCCGGACGTCTGCCGGTCTTCTCGCGTAGCGCGTCGCAGATCGCGTCCTTGAGGCGCAAGGTACCGAAGTGGGTATTGGAGATCGCCGGATGTCGACCGGACCACTCACAGGCGAGCGTACCGGCCGAATCGATATGCGCTGCCCAATCGACGCTGCGCAACGCGGCATAGATCGCTGCGTCATCGGCCGCCTCGAACCGTAACAACTCGAGGTGAACGCGACTCGCCACGCGCGACTCGAGACAAATTCGATAGGCCGCCTCGAGCGTTCCCGTGAACGCGACCGTATTACCCCGCTCGCGCACATCGAGGCCGCCGAACTCGCGAATCTCTCGGGCGAGTAGATCACCAAAGCCGCGCGGCACACTCGCCACGAATGCACGAGGGGTGCTCATGGGGAGGGTGGCCACGGCCGAAGATTCCTCGCGCCCGGCTTCAGATGTCGACAAAGAATTCGGTACGCATCGGCATCGAAGCCCTCGAGAGGCGAACTCAGACTCGGCACCCGATCCGCGCGCTGATCGAACTCATCGGCCACGACTGTGCCGAGATATTGCCAACCGTCGATCACATGCCAGTGGCGCACGCCGAGCGCGCTCACCTCCTCGACCGCAACGGGACCCTCGTGGGGCCACGAGCGTAACTTGAGCGAGGCCAATTGAAGTTTCAGTCGCGCCCCGTGACGCGCCATCGACTCTTCACCGACGCACGCGCCGGTACATCGTCCCACTTGATACCCGAAACAAGACCCCGATCCGGCCGCTTCGAGGCCCAGCACGCGAAGACAAAACTTATGGTCGCGAGCCAGGTTGACGAGCGCGGTCTTCGCTTGTCGCGCACTACGATAAAGTCCGAAAGCGTCGATTCCGGCGGGAATCGGCCCATCGAGTCGATGCAGTTGCGGCGCACGCGCGGCGTCATCGATCAACCAGGTGTACGACTCTCCGCCGCGCAGCCTACGGTTGTAGACCGGCTGCAATTCACGTACGAGACGCGACTCCAGAAGCAAGGCACCGAGCTCACCCGCCGTCTCGGTCCACTCGATGCGGCGTAACTGCGATGTCAGACGCTGCGATTTCGAATCGCGACTGGCACCCATAAAGTGCTCGAGTACACGCTCACGTAAATTTTTCGCTTTGCCTACATAAATTAAAGCGTCACCCTCTCCAAAAAATCGGTAGACGCCCGCCGACTCGGGTAAATCGTCGATGAGATCGGGCGATAAATGAGACGGCAGCGAGGGTCGTCTACCGACGCGATCGATCGCCGCATCGAGCGCTGAAGCCGACCACTCCGTTCGCAAACGCTGCCAAAGCTGAGCGAGAACTTGGGCATCGGGCAATGCGCGATGACGCGAACTGCACTGCAGCCCATGCCGTTCGATGATGGCGTCGAGGTTATGTCGCCCCGCCTCCGGGTAGAGCTCTCTCGACAATCGGACCGTGCAGGTGAGCGGCGCCGAAAATCGACGGCCCGCGCGACGCATTTCAGCGCGTACAAATCCGTAATCGAATCGGACGTTGTGAGCCACAAATCGCCGGTGCGCGAGACGGGCTTCGATTTCCTCGGCGAGATCTTCGAATCTTGGCGCCTCTTGCACCATGTCTTGGGTGATACCGGTCAAGCGCTCGATCGACGGCGGAATACGCGTACCGGGGTTGATGAGCGCACTCCACTCCCACTCGATTTGCCCCGCACGCATCGCGACGATGGCGATCTCGGTCATACGATGCCACGCCGGATGTCCGCCCGTCGTCTCGACGTCGACGAAGGCAATCGCTCCGTCGGCGAGCGAAGAATCCGCGACGTCCGAACTCACCCGAGCTCGATCCAGGTCGTCTTCAGCTCGGTGTACTTGTCGAAGGCATGCAGCGACTTGTCACGACCGATGCCGGACTGCTTGTAGCCTCCGAATGGCACGGTGATGTCATCGGCATCGTAGCAATTGACGTACACGGTCCCGGCGCGCAAGCCGCGGGCGATGCGATGCGCCGTCGACAGATCGCGGCTCCACACCGCCGCCGCAAGACCGTATTCGCTGTCGTTGGCGATCTTGAGGGCCTCTTCAGGTTCCTTGAACGACAGACAAGACAGCACCGGCCCAAAGATTTCTTCGCGCGCGATACGCATGCCCGGAGTCACACCGTCAAAAATAGTCGGCTCAATGAAACAACCGCCCGTCTCGATACGCACCTGCGAACCACCGAGATGCACACGCGCGCCGTCCTGACGACCCGATTCGATCAGTCCGAGCACTCGGTTCATTTGGATGTCATCGACAATAGCGCCAAGACGCGTCGCCGGATCAAGCGGATCTCCGGGCTTGAACTCGCGCGCGATCGCGGCCACCTTCTCGAGCATCGCCTCACGTAGCGACTCGTGCACCAGCAAACGCGACCCCGCCGAGCACATCTCGCCCTGATTGAAGAAAATGGCGAACGCTGCGGTGCGCGCGGCCGCGTCGAGGTCTGGACAATCCGCCAGCACGATGTTCGCGGATTTACCGCCGCACTCGAGCCCCACGCGCTTCATGTTCGACTGCGCCGCGTACTGCATCACGAGCTTGCCCGTCGCAGTTGAACCGGTGAATCCGATGGCGTCGACGCCCATGGAGAGCGCCAGCGCCTTGCCCGCCGTCCCACCGAAACCCGGCACCACGTTGAACACACCGGCGGGAATGCCCGCCTCGATGGCGATCTCGGCCAGTCGAAGCGCACTCAGCGGAGATTTTTCGGAAGGTTTGAGCACCATCGAATTACCCGAGGCCAGCACGGGCCCGAGCTTCCAGGCCGTCATGATCATCGGGAAGTTCCAGGGCACGATCGCTCCGACCACGCCCATCGGCTCGCGAGTGATCGTGGCGAGCGAACCCGGACCCGTCGGCGCCACCTCACCGTAAATTTTGTCGATGGCTTCGGCGTACCACTCGATGCAGCGCGCTGAGGAGGTCACATCGACCTTCAGCGCATCGGAAATGGGTTTACCCATATCGAGCGTCTCGAGCAGCGCGAGATCTTCCTTGTACTTGAGGATGAGCTCAGCGAAGCGCTTGAGCACCCGCTTGCGTTGAACCGGACTCTTCGCTGACCAAATGCCCGAATCGAACGCCTTGCGCGCGCTCACCACGGCCGCCTCGACATCGGGCGCGTCGCAAGAAGCGACTTCGGCAATCAGCCGGCCATCGATCGGACTTTTCTTTTGAAAGGTCGCGCCGCTCAAGGCCGCGACGTAGCGACCTTCGATGAAGGCTTGAGTGGTTGGACGAAGACCGGCGGCACGTTCGTGCCAAAGAGAAGTGTTTTGCGCTGACATGGCCCGAAGTTTATCAGCCCATGCACTATTGCCCCGCGTGCCCAGATTTGCCCGCACCAAACCGGTGCGTAATATGCGTTAGAATCGCGTCAAAGCGTCGTTTCACGCCAGTACAGGCTGGCACGGCGTTTGCTGAGAACATTCCGTAACCCTTTTACAAACCCCGAGGTCATTCAAACATGAAGACTGCCCCCGTCCTTGCCGTGCTCGCTCTCGGAGCTGCGGCGGCCACCGCCCAAGCCGAGGTGTCCTCGACGATCACCCTCGCCTCCGACTACGACTTCCGCGGCATCACGCAGACGGCGCGCGACCCGGCCCTGCAGGCGAGCCTCGACTGGTCGACCGAGTCGGGCTTCTACCTCGGCGCTTGGGCCAGCAACGTCGATTTTGGTGATGGCACCGAATCCGAGTTCGAACTCGACCTAATCGGCGGCCTCGCCGGCAACTTCACCGACGACTTCGGCTACGACCTCGGTCTCGCCCGCTACAACTATTTCGATGACGGTGACGACATCGACTACACCGAGTACTACCTCGGCCTCTCCTATCAGGCCTTCTCGGTCAAATACTGGTACTCGTCCGACTTCGTAAACTCAGGCGATGCCGCTAACTATCTCGAAGCCAATGCCGACTTCCCGCTGCCGAATGACTTTACTTTGGCGCTGCATGTCGGCCGCTCGAGCGGCGACTTCTGGGGCGATGACAAGTACACCGACTACTCCATCGGCGTCGGCAAGACGGTCGGCAACTTCGACCTCGGCCTCAAGTGGGTCGACGGCAGCGACTTCAAGCCGGGCGTCGACATCGGTAATGCCAACTCGTCCGAGAGCAAGGTCGTCTTCACCATCGCGACCACGCTGCCCTGGGGTAAGTAATAGGCGCGACAGCGCGACTAATATGGCACGCATGAAAAAAGCGCCGGGGAGCAACCCTCGGCGCTTTTTCTTTGGATCGTTTGACGACCCGATAACGATAGAGCGCGCCCTCAGGCGAGCGCCCCCTCAGGCGAGCGCGCGGTGCCGAGCCCCGAGCACTCGTTCGACGATCAGACCGCCTGCAACGTAGGTCGCCATCGTCATCAGATAGCCCGGGAAATAACCGGCTACCGCCGACGCAAACGCCGTCAGCGTAGGCGCCGTGGGTGACGGAGCCAGCCAGAACATCCCGAGATTGGCGACGACGAACGTCACGAGGGCGCTGCCCACCACCGCGAGGCCGATGCGACCGTATCCACCCTCCGCTACCCAACGTCCCGCCACGAACAACGCGCCGTACGCCGGAATCAAAAAGAGATAGGCGATGGTGTAGCAATTGGTCGGCGTGCCGAGCGCAAAGGCGGCCAAGTCGACGACCCAGCCGAGCACGAAATAAGCAGGGAAGAGTCGCAGGTCGCGCAGCCAAAGACCCGCGAGAAAGAACACGGCCCAGGACGCATCGAGCGGACCGCCGTACTCACCGAAGTGGCCGAGTCGGGTCACCGCCATGACGAGCGCCAGAGCGAGCGCGATCCACCAAAACCCGCGACGGGCTGACGTTGTGTTATCGATCATCTTCCGAACTCCCCAACAAGCTCAACGCGGCGCACGATAGCGCAACGTCACGAAAAATTCCCGACCCAAGGCCGGATAAAGCGTCGCCGTCTCGTAGCGACGATCGAAGGCATTGGCGAGCCGCACCTGAACCTCGGTGGCGCTCGAGACACGCCACGCGCCCATCAGATCGACGGTCGCATACCCGCCGAGTTCGCGCGAATTCGCAAGATCATCATACCTGCGGCTCGCAAACTGCACACTTGCACCCACCTCGAGCGCGGCCCCGCGCCACTCGACAGACGAGCGACCGGACCAAGCCGGTCGACGCGGCAGCTCGCGGCCGCGATTGAACCCCTGGCTTCGGTCCTCCGCTGAGAGCCACGCGAGCGTTTGGGAGAGCCGCCACGGACCACCCTGCCAGTCGATCGCACCCTCAAGACCCACGAGCGAGGCCTTCGAGACGTTCTGGGGCAAGTAGGTTGCCACGTCGAAGGCGATGAGATCATCGACTTCGCTGCGATAGGCACTGACCGACCAACGACCCCAAGGCAGCCTCTGCTTGAAACCGATCTCGGTCGTCAGGGCGCGCTCTGGGGAAAGATTGGGATTGCTGAAGCCCGGGTAATACAGTTCGTTGAAGGACGGCGCCTTGAACGCGCTGCCGACGCTCGCATAGGCCTGCACGCCTTCTGACAGTCGCACACCCCACGCGAGACTACCCGTCGCGTTAGAACCAAATTGTTCGTTGTCGTCGAGCCTTGCGGCGAACGCGACATCTTGCGAGCCGAACCCGAAAGCGTACTGCGCGAATGCCGCGAGGTTGTCGCGAGATGAACGCGTGTAGGAGACATCACTCTCGGCTCGGTCTTTCAAAAAATCGGCGCCGATCAAAAAATTACCGTCTCCGGTACGCCACTCGTTCTGCCACGTCACCGTGTCGCGCGACGAGTTGAAGAGGCTCGTGAAGTTCGCCGAGGCACTGAAACTCGTCGACTCGTCCCAGGAGCGACCGGCCGTGAGGGTACTGCGCCAACCTGAAGTCGGCTCGGCGACGAACTTGACGCCAGCAGCCTGATTGACGAGATCAGACTGATTAAGGAACGACGAGTCGAACGACACTCGCGCCTTCGCGCGCTGAGCATAGGTCTCGAGCGTGGCGCCGCCCGCGAAACGATAGCCCGCGCCCAAATTGACGCTGGTGTTGCGGTACGGATCACGATCCGGCTCGGACGTGAAACAACCGCCGCCCGGCGGGAAAGGCAATCCGAGGCAGGCGTTGATACCGTCGGTTTCGAGGTGCGAGGCCTGCAGATCGACCCATGCCGACTCGTCGCCGAAGCCTTGACCCAGCGCGAGCTGACGCGTGCCATTCGAGCCCGTCGTCACGCGCAGAGAGCGATCTGCTCCGCCGCCGCGACGCGTGAAAATTTGCACGACGCCACCCATCGCGTCAGCGCCATAAAGACTCGAGCGAGCGCCGCGCACGATTTCGATACGCTCGACCGTATCGAGCGGCAGGTCTTGTAATGCCGGGATGCCGGTCGTCACCGAGCCGATACGCACGCCGTCGATGAGCCAGAGCACGTGATCGGACTCGCCACCGCGAACATAGACCGACGTCGGCTGGCCGATTCCACCCTGCCTCGCGATGGCAACGCCTTCGACGCCGGCGAGCAGCTCATCGAGCGTCCGCGCCTGCGATCGTTCGATGTCTTCGCGATCGATGATGGTGACGGAGGACAGCGTGTCCTCGAGTTTCTGTAGCGTGCGAGTCGCCGTGATGACGTACGAGTCGGAGACGGAGCGGTTATCAGCCGCTTGCAACGCCAACGTCGAACATCCCGCGAGAATCGGGATCAAGGCCGTTCGGGCCGAAAAATGAGCGCTCATCGATACTCCTTCTCGCGCTCCCACCGAGCGCGCCATGGATATCGCGAGGCCGGTCTCCGGACTTGCGAGTGGCGCTGATGAATGCGCCTCGGATGATCGCCTTCCCGCACCCACCCTTGCAGTGGGAACAGTGGCCGAAGATCACCCTGCCTCGCTTACCGTTGCGGGGGCAGTGTCGGAATTGCGCGCCGAAGCGCCCTCACCGACTTCCCGTTTCACCTCCGACGCGACCATCGCATCGAAGGCACCTCACGAACGGACGAGAGGCTACGCCCTCGGGCCGAGCAGAGTCAACGGAGTGGCGAGCGCTGCGTCCGCCTCGTGAGCTCTTCGGCGCGACTCGAGCCCACTCAGGAGCTGCAGGAGAGCGCGGAGCATCCAGCTCGGTGCCGCGCCCATTCGGGCCGTCGAGCGGCGTAAGACTCTCGGCCCGACTGGCGCTCGTAAGGGTTGCGTAGCACGGTCAACAATTCTTCGAGCGGCTCCAGATTGCCCTCTGTCGCCGCATCGATGGCCCGTTGCGCGAGATAATTTCGCGGCACGTAGCACGGATTATTGGCATTCATGCGACGCTGTCGCTCGCCCTTCGCCAGCCCACTCGCCTCACCCCGCCGACGCCAACGGGCGAACCACGCCTGCCATCGCGCCATGAGATCTTGAGAGAGGTCGGCGCCTTCATATAACGCCGGCCGAACCACACGCTCGATGAGACCACTCTCGTCCTCGTCGAGGTCATCGCCGAGCCCCCTAAAAAGAATGGGCATATCGGTCTCGACGGCAGCCATCAAAGAAAAAAGATCGTCTACCAACGCCGTATCATCTTCACCCTCGATGCGATCGAGACCGAGCTTGGCGGCGAGTAGGCCCTGCCACGTACTGTGATAGACGCTGCGATAGAGTTCGAGCCCCTGATGTAACGCATCGTGATCCTCGATGATCGGCAAGAGCGCCCCGGCGAGCCTTGCGAGATTCCAGAGGCCGATCTGGGGTTGATTGCCGTAACAGTAGCGACGACCCGAGGCGTCGGTCGTATTCGGAGTCCATTGCGGGTCATAGCCCTCGAGCCAACCGTAGGGGCCGTAATCGAGCGTCAGGCCGAGGATCGACATATTGTCGGTGTTCATCACTCCGTGAACGAACCCGACCCTCATCCAATGCGCAATCATCACTGCTGTGCGTCGACAAATCTCGGCGAACCACGCCGCGGGCGCGGCGGGATCGGCAGCATCGAACTGCGGGTAATGCGCTCGGATGACGTGCTCGACGAGACGACGCAACACCGCATGCTCATCAGCAGCCGAGTGGATCTCGAAGTTTCCGAAACGAATGAACGTGGGCGCCACTCGACACACGATAGCGCCGGGCTCGGGCTGCGGATGACCGTCGTAGAACATGTCGCGAACCACCGGCTCGCCCGTCGCGACGAGCGAGAGCGCTCGAGTGGTCGGCACACCGAGGTGATGCATGGCCTCACTACAAAGAAATTCCCGTAACGACGAGCGAAGCACGGCCCGACCGTCGGCAAATCGCGAATAAGGCGTGGGGCCTGCGCCCTTTAGTTGCAGCTCTTGTCGCGACCCATCTACCGCGATGAGCTCGCCGAGGGTGATGGCCCGTCCGTCACCGAGCTGCCCCGCCCAATTACCAAATTGATGCCCACCGTAGCGCGCTGCGTAGGGACGCATCCCGGGCGCGAGTGTATTCCCAGCGAGAATATCAACGGCCGCTCCGACCGAAGACGGTCGCACGAGCCCCAAACGCTCGGCGAGATCATCCGACCAGGCGAGCAATCGCGGCGTTGCCACGGGCGTCGGCGTCACAAAGGTGTATGCCGCCTCGGGCACCTGCCGTGGCACATTTTCGGTGCGAGGATCGGCCGGCAACGCCTCGACGACGGTCGATTCGAAGCGGACCTCTTGCAGCGCGCGCGGCGCAAACGTTTTCATACACCGATTGTAGCCCTCACGATCGCGATCGCAGCGCTATCATGAGCATGTGAACGCCCGAGCCCTTCGCATCCATTCGCTGCATATCTATCCGGTCAAGTCGGGTCGTGTGATCGACCTCGACGAGGCACGTCTCGGTCCGCGAGGTCTTCAGTACGATCGCGAATGGCTATTCGTCACCCCCGAGGGGCGATTCATCACCCAACGTAGTCACCCCGTGCTCGCGCGACTCACGGCCGAGCCCGATGACCTCGGCGTCACGCTCGCTCATCCCGATGCAGGCCGATTGCGCCTCGAAAGGCCGGCGCCCATGACGACGGCACCCGAAGACTGGCGCAAAGTCACCGTCTGGAAGCGCGAAATCGAAGCCATCGATCTCGGGCGCGAGGCTGCACGCTTCGCAAGCGCTGTGGTCGGCGAACCCGCGCGGATCGTAGCCGCTGGCTCGGATAACTTTCCTGATGGGTATCCCCTGCTCGTCTGTACTCGAGCCTCGCTCGAAGATTTGAACCGAAAACTACCCTCGGCTCTACCGATGAGTCGCTTCAGACCGAACATCGTGCTCGACGGTACCGACGCCTGGGAAGAAGATCGATTCAAAGAATTGCGCATCAACGACGTGCGACTGAAGCTCGTAAAAGCCTGTACACGCTGCAGCATGACTGCGATAGATCAGCAGAGCGGCCGCAAAGCGTTGAGCCCCTTGCCCGTCTTACAGGAATTCCGATTTGACGCCGCGCTACGCGGCGTCACTTTCGGTCAGAACGCTCGCATCGAGAGCGGCGCCGGCAGCCTGCTGCGCGTCGGCGACGCCGTACAGATCTCAGGTTGAGGGCGCGACCAACGACACCCGCGAAGTCACCTGGCCACGAAAATCGAGCCAAGCGTGATTGCTGTAATCGTAGAGTTTGCAACGACGCACACAGTCGAGATACGTCCGCCAGTTCATTCGATACACCTGGAACTGGTCGTTGAAACGCTCGGTGAGCAGGGTCTGGGCTCGACGCAGCGAATACATGGGGATGCGCGGATTCAGATGATGAGCGTTGTGCTCCATGATGTTGTGGAGCAGACGATCGATACCCAAGGGCAAGCGAACCTGCACGGTCGCCGTCAAATACGCACGATATTGCTGCCATTCATGGCGCTTCAGGAACCAGGCAATCTTCGGGTGTGTGTGATGCACGAACACCACGAAGCCCATCACCACGTTCCAGAGGGCGAACGGTACGATCACGCCGAGCGTGAGTAACAACCCGAGGCTCTGCTCGGTTTCGATGGCCACGAGGACGATCAACGTTACCCAGGCGATCATGCCCACGGTGACGAGCGCGCTATCCCAATGGTACTTCGCACGACTCGCGCCGATCTGCTTGCGCGTGGCGAAGTAGAGTTTTTTCCACCAGAGCTCGAGAAAATAATAGAGGCCCCAGCCGAGGCCGCTGCGGTAGATGCGCTCGAGCGCGCGGCGGTAACGCGGCAGCGCATCGAACTCGTCTTTGGAGAACGGTGCCCACACCTGATCTCGCCCCTTCAGGTTGTTGAACCCGTGATGGGCGACGTTGTGGCCGACGTCCCACAAACTAAACGCGGTCATTGACGGCAGGAAGGCGATTCGGCCGACGACTTGATTGAGCCACTTGCTCTTGAAGAACGAGCCATGACACGCATCGTGACCAATGAGAAACAGACGCACGATGCCGGCCGTCACCATAAAGGAGCCCGCCACTTTCAGCCATACCGATGCATCGACGAGCACCAGCGCGAGACCGCCGGCGAATAACGAGAGATCGATGGCCAGCGCCAAAAAAGGCTTGAGGTAACCCGCGTTTTCGAACGCGATCAGAAGCGCCTTGCGACTCGTGGTCTCGGTTGTGGTCTGCATTACGAATCGATCCCCTGCCATGCAATCTGGGAAAGCATTGTACCCGGGCTCATAATACGCGGCATGACATTCACTTCTCCACGCCCGCGCAGCGAATCCGCGGACGTCCAGCATTTGGTCGACTCGCTCGAGGACGCGTGGCGAGCGCCCGCGATCGCCACCGGTCGCCTACTCGTTTCCGGCGCACGCCGACGTGCTGACGAACGTCCCTACCTCGATGCTTTTTTGCAGGAGTTCGGGCTCTCTAATCAGGAGGGTATCGCGCTCATGTGTCTGGCCGAGGCCTTGCTGCGCATTCCGGACGATGACACGGCCGATCGTCTGATCGCCGAAAAGGTCTCTAGTGGCAATTGGGACGCGCACTCCGGCCGTTCGTCCTCGCTGTTCGTCAATGCCTCGACCTGGGGCCTGATGCTGACGGGACGACTCGTCGAGCTGCCCGACGAGATGACGGGCGATACCCGCAACTGGATGCGCGGACTCAGTCAGCGGATGACCGAACCCGTCGTGCGTAATGCGCTGCGCCGCGCCATGCGTATCATCGGTGGCGAGTTCGTCGTGGGACGAAGCATCGACGAGGCACTCAAACGTTGCGCGTCAGAGCCCGCCCTCGCGCTCTGCTCATTCGACATGCTCGGCGAAGGCGCTCGAACCGATGCCGACGCCGAACGCTATACCGAGGCGTACGCCTCGGCGATCGAAGCCATCGCGGCCGCGCGACCCGCCGGCGATATCACCTCGCTGCATGGCTATCACGCGATCTCCATCAAACTCTCGGCGCTCGATCCGCGTTACTCGCTCACGCAACGCAAACGCACGCTCGATCGTTTGCTGCCTCGCGCTCTAGAACTCACCCGACTCGCCGCCGCGCGAGGGCTCGGCCTCACTATCGATGCTGAAGAACAAGATCGTCTCGAGTTGTCGCTCGAGCTCATCGGCGCCTTGGCGCGCGACCCCGCAATGCGCAATTGGCCGGGACTCGGCCTCGCGGTGCAAGCCTACGGGCGGCGCGCGCCGCAGGTTGTCGACCACGTTACCGCGCTCGCGAACGAACTGCGTCGCCCGCTTGCCGTGCGCCTCGTCAAAGGCGCGTACTGGGACAGCGAGATCAAGCGCGCTCAAGAACGCGGGCTGGCCGAGTATCCCGTCTACACACGCAAGTGCTCGACCGATGTGGCCTACCTCGCTTGCGCCAGAAAACTGATCAGCGCTGCGCCGCTGGTCTACTCGCAGTTCGCCACACATAACGCTCACACGATCGGCGCCATCCTCGCGATTCGACGCGCCGCACCAGGCCAGCCCGCGCTCGAGTTTCAGCGATTACACGGCATGGGCGTGTTGCTGTACGACGAGGCTCGTCGCCAAATCACAGACTTCCCTCCCGTGCGCGTCTACGCACCCGTAGGGCCGCACGCCGATTTGTTGGCCTACCTGGTGCGTCGACTGCTCGAAAACGGCGCGAATACCTCGTTCGTCAATCGCTTCATGGATGAACGCGTTTCGGTAGACGACGTCGTCGTCGATCCGGTCGACGAGATACGCGCACGACTCAAAGATTCAAGCCTCGCACACCCGAGAATTCCGCTACCGCCGCAACTCTTCGGCCGCTCGAGACGGAACTCCTCTGGCCTCGACTTCGGACTCGAGCACACGCTGCAGAACCTGCGCAAAATCTGTCAAACGCACCCGATCTCCGAACTGCCGCCGTTCAAACCTCCGAGCGCGGTAGCGCCGGCCTTCGAGGCTGCCGCTTCGGCATTCACTGCATGGCAACAACGCAGTGTCGAAGATCGCGCCGCCTGCCTCGAGCGCGCGGCCGATCTGCTCGAAGAACAACGCGATCAATTCCTCTCACTACTCGTTCAAGAAGCGGGCAAGACGTTCAGCGATGCACTCGCCGAAGTCCGAGAGGCTGCCGACTTTTGTCGCTATTACGCTGCCGAAGCGCGCCTGATGCTCGCTACACCGCAGCGTCTAGTCGGCCCGACCGGCGAGACCAACGACTTGCATCTCGTCGGCCGCGGCGTATTCGCCTGCATTAGCCCATGGAATTTCCCGCTCGCCATCTTCGCCGGACAGATCGTCGCAGCGCTCGTGACCGGTAATACCGTCGTTGCCAAACCAGCCGAAACCACTCCGCGTGTCGCGCTCGCCTTCGCCGAATTACTTCAGCATGCGGGGATCCC
>Ga0075471_10000372_pt1 | contig 26647 bp, 23 predicted proteins | sample DEB19_08_DNA_2_FD_74787 | JGI IMG/M metagenome (GOLD analysis project Ga0075471, IMG submission 74787) | Aqueous microbial communities from the Delaware River and Bay under freshwater to marine salinity gradient to study organic matter... | ecosystem: Environmental > Aquatic > Marine > Coastal ...
GAGGAGGTGCAGTTGCGTGGTCACGGGATCATTGGACCCCGGGGGTGTGACATCCATGCCCACTCCGATCGTCGTGGCCGTGGTGCCGGTGGCCCACGGCCCTGGCGCTGTCGACCTCGGCTCCGCCCGAGGTCGCCTCCCTATCGACAACGCCGCGCACCACCTGAAGGTTCCCTCGGCGCCCCGGGGGCCGGGTCCGATCGCGGGACGGAGCCGTACACTCCGGGTGCCATGCCCCCCGCCGATCCGGCTCGCGCCTACCTCGACCACGCCGCCAGCACGCCGCCGCACGAGGACGTCCTCGCTGCGGTCCCGGGATGGCTCGCGACCTTCGGCGCGAACCCGACCGGGATGCACACGGCGGCCCGGACGGCCAAGCGGGCGCTCGAGGAGGCCCGCGAGCGGATCGCGACGGCCCTGGGCTGCGAACCCGGCGAGGTGGTGATCACGGGCGGGGGGACGGAGTCGGACAACCTCGCGGTGAAGGGGACGGTGCGGGCCGCCCGGGCCGCCGGCGACCCGGATGGCGCGGTGGTCGCCGCGATCGAGCACCGGGCGGTGCTCGGTGCAGCGGACCGCCTGGCCCGTGAGGGCTCGGCCGTCGCTCTCGCGCCGGTGACGCCGGAGGGCGTCGTCGACCTCGACCGGCTCGCCGACCTGCTCGACGAGCGCGTCGGGCTCGTCTCGGTCATGACCGTCAACAACGAGGTCGGGACCCGCCAGCCGATCGACGAGATCGCCGCCATCGTCCGGGAGCGCGCACCGCGCGCCCGGTTCCACACCGATGCGGTGCAGGCCTGCACCTGGGTCGACGCCGACGCGTACGCCTCGGCCGACCTCGTGGCGGTGACCGGGCACAAGGTCGGCGGGCTGCGGGGGACCGGTGCGCTCGTGGTGCGTGGTGGTGTCCACCTCCTGCCCGAGATCGAGGGCGGGGGCCAGGAGCGGGACCTGCGCGCCGGGACCCCCGACGTCGTCGGTGCGCTCGCGCTCGCACTCGCGCTCGAGGGCACCGCAGCGGCGCGCGCCGCCGAGGCGACCCGGATCGCGGCGTTGCGCGACCGTCTCCTCGAGGGGTTGCTCGCCGAGGTCCCGGACCTCGCGCTGCACGGTGCCGCCGAGCACCGCGTCGCCGGGTTCGCACCGATCGGCGTGCCCGGGTGCGACTCGGAGTCCCTGCTGGTGCTCCTCGACCTCGCGGGTGTCGACGCCGCGGCCGGGTCCTCCTGCGCGTCGGGTGCGACCGAGCCCTCGCACGTGCTGACCGCGATGGGGGTCGACGCCCGGACCGCGAAGGGCGCTCTGCGGCTCACCCTCGGGTGGTCGTCCACGGCCGCCGACGTGGACCGCGTGCTCGACGTGCTTCCCGGCATCGTGCGGCAGTTGCGGGGTGGCGCGTGAAGGTGCTCGTCGCGATGAGCGGCGGCGTCGACTCGTCCGTCGCCGCGGCGGTGCTGCGCGATGCGGGGCACGAGGTCACCGGGGTGACCCTCAAGCTCTGGGGTGGGGAGTCCGACTCCGGGTGCTGCTCGGTCGCCGACGTCGAGGACGCCCGGCGCGTGGCGCAGCAACTCGACCTCCCGCACTACGTGTTCAACCTCACCGAGGAGTTCGACGCGCGGGTGGTCGATCCGTACGTGGCCGCGTACGCCGCGGGGCGTACGCCCAATCCGTGCGTGGAGTGCAACCGGACCGTGAAGTGGGGTCTCCTGCTGGAGCGATGCCGGACGATGGGCTTCGACGCGCTCGCGACCGGTCACCACGCGCGCGTCGCGCGTGACGGGGCCGGTCGGGCCTGGATCGCACGCGGGGCCGATGCGGCCAAGGATCAGTCCTACGTCCTCGCCGTGCTCGCGGGTGACGCGGTCGCCGACACGCTGCTGCCGATCGGTGAGCTCACGAAGGCCGAGGTGCGGGCGCGGGCCGAGGCGCTCGGCCTCCGCACCGCGACGAAGGCCGAGAGCATGGACGTGTGCTTCATCCGACGGGACGAGCGGGGCACGTTCCTCCGTACCCGGGTGCCGAGCTCCCCGGGGCCGGTCGTCGGGGTGGACGGCGCGCCGCTCGGGACCCACGACGGGGTGGTCGGGTTCACCATCGGGCAGCGACGCGGTACCGGTGTGGCCACGGGCGAGCGTCGGTACGTGGTCGACCTCGACGTCGCGACGGCCACGGTCGTGCTGGGCCGGCGGGAGGACCTGCTGCGCGATCGCATCGACCTCGTCGGGCTGCGCGCCGTCCACGACCCGATCCCGGACGGCACCCGCGTCCTCGTGCAGACGAGCGCGCACGGTTCCCCGGTCGACGCGGTCCTCGACGGCCCGTCGGTACGGCTCGCCGAGGCGCGCCCGCGGGTCGCCCCCGGCCAGGTCGTGGCGCTCTACGCCGGCGACCGGGTGGTCGCCGGCGCCTACGCGGCCTGAACCTCAGTCGGCCGCCGGGGCGCCCGCGACCATCGGCCAGCCACCCGGCTTCCACGCGTAGACGACCTCGTCCTCGCCGTCGAGCGCGACCGCGGCGAACCCGACCCGTTCGAGCACCCTACGCGCCGGCTCGTTCACGAGGTAGGTGATCGCGGCGACGAGCCGGAGACCGAGCTCACGGTGCACCTCCTCGCACACCGCGAGCAGCGCCTCGGACATGAGCCCGGCGCCGCGGTGCGGTTCGGCGAGGGTGAACCCGATCTCGGCCACGTCGTCGTCGGCCTGCCACAGCACACCGATGTCACCGATGAGGCCCGGCTCGTCGGCCCGCTCGAGCGCGAGCTGGGCCCACTCGCCCCGTTCGAACAGCGGATCGCGCATCGCCATCTCGGCGACGAGCATCACCGCCTCGTCGTACGGCCACGGGACGTCCCAGCCCTGGAGCGCCGCGGTCCCGTCATCGTTCCGGTAGGCGTGGAGCATGTCGATGTCGTCCGCGCCGAACCGGCGCACCACGACGCGCTCGGTGCGGACGAGGATCGCGGGGGACTGCGTCACGTGACCGGCAACCGGTGGTCGGCACACGCGGTGAGCAGTGCGTCGCGCAGCACCGGGGCGAACGCGACCTCGCGGGCCCGCGTGCCCACCGCGGTGCTGCGGCGGCGCAGGCTGAGCGGAGCCTCGTCGTCGAGACGCAGGACGGTCGTCGTGCGGGACGCGCCCAGCCGCAGATCGAGCGTTCCCGCGGGCAGGGGCGTCCCGGCCGGGTGGGCGGAGAGCCCGAGGACGTGGGCGCGCACGAACAGGATCGGGTCGCTCAGCGTCATCGGGTCGTGGAGGACGAAGCCCGCCGGGACGATCACGGCCCACCGCCGCGACAGCGGATGCAGCGACCGCACGGTGCCGACGACGAGCGCTGCGCCCACGGCCAGCGCGACCACACCCGGCACCCACGCCCGTGCAGCGAGGAGGAGCGGACCCGACGCGATCGCGAGGGTCAGCAGGACGAGCGCGAGCGGAACGAGGGTGACGAGCAGGGCGGGTGGGACGCGCAGGGGGTACCGCTCCTCGTCGCCGTAGGCCGCACCCTGGACGCACCAGCGGCCGACCTCGGCGCTGCCGGCGAGGGACGCGGCCACGGCCGTGGCGAGGACGGCGAGCAGGCTCGCCCCGGCGCTCGGGCGGCCGGAGGCCGCGGCCGCCACCGCGAGTCCGCACGCGACGGGCGCTCCGGTGCGCAGCGCGGTGAGCCCGAGCGGACGTGCGACGGCGAGTGACGAGAGCGTGACGACCCATGCGAGCGCGAGCAGCGCGACCGTGACGTTCCGCACGGGTGCCGAATGCGGGGTGAGGCACGCGGTGATCGCAGGTGCGGTGGTGACCGGCAGGGTCACCCACACCACGCGCAGCAGGTTCGTCCTCAGGGTGGTGCTCCGCGTTCGGGGTTCGGGAACCGTCGTCCGTACAGTACGGCCCATGTCCTCCGGCTCGCACGCTGCGCTCCTCGTGCCGGGCCTCGCGACGGGCATCGGCAGCCTCCCGGGTTCCGACGCGGCGCGGGCCGTCGAGATGGTCCTCGCCGAGACCCCGCGCCTGCCGTTCGTGCCGCAACTGCCGAACCGCAGCCCGCGCGAGGGCATGCTCGCCCAGTGGCTCGAGGTGCTGCCCGAGGTCACCGTGGCGCCGGACGGTGCGATCGTCGTCGACCGCGACGCCGCATCGGGCGCGCCCACGATCACCATCGACCCGGCATCGCACTCGGGTCTGGTGGCCCTGCTCGCCGCGGCACGCGGGCGGGAGGAGGAGTTCGGTCGCATCAAGGTGCAGATGACGGGCCCGCTCACGCTCGGCGTCGCGCTCATGCGCGCCGGCCTGCCGTCGGCACTCGCGTTCGAGCGGGCCAAGGTCTGCGCCGCCGAGTGGGCCGCGCACCTGCAGGCGACGGTCGAGGCCCGACTCCCGGCGACCCGCATGATGCTGTTCCTCGACGAGCCGGCGCTCGTGCGGTGGGCCGGCGGCGACGACCCGATCGAGCGCGACGATGCGATCGACGTGCTGTCCTCCACCCTGGCCCGCGTCACCTGCGTGACCGGTGTGCACGTGTGCGGCGACGGCGATCTGCGCGTCGCCCACGCTGCGGGCCCCGACGTGCTCGGGCTCACGGCATCGGATGCACTCGTCGCCGAGTCGGACACGATCATGCGCCACCTCGAGGCCGACGGTTGGATCGCGTGGGGCGCGGTGCCGACGGATCGGCCGATCGGTGATTCGACGGAGGGACCGTGGCGCCGGCTCGTCGGCCTGTGGTGCGACCTCACGCGTCGGGGTTGCGACCCGGTGCGACTGCGCACCCACGGACTCGTCACACCGGCCTGTGGTCTCGCCGGGCACGGCGAGTCCCAAGCGGTGCGCGCACTGCGCGTCGCCCGCGAGATGGCCGACCGCATCGGGGATCAGGCGGTCGCCGCCCGTCTCACCGTCGGGGCCTGACCCGCCGCCCGACGCGACGCGGGATGCCGTCCGAGCGGGTCGGTAACCTCCGGGACGTGGGGAAGGACGCCGCCGTCGAACCGACCGTCGAGATCGACGCGGAGGAGGTCGAGGCCCGCGTCGACGGGCTGCGCGCGCTCATCCGACACCACGACGACCGGTACTACGGCCACGACGACCCCGAGATCTCCGATGCCGAGTACGACGCGCTCCTCGACGAGCTGCGCGACCTCGAGGCGGCGTTCCCGTCGCTGCTGCGCCCGGACTCACCCACGCAGCGGCCCGGGCGCGCCACCTCGGCCACCGGGTTCGCGTCGGTCCGGCACCTCCAGCCCATGCTCTCCCTCGACAACGCGACGGCGGAGCGGCGGGTCGAGCAGACCTCGGAGTGGTTCGACCGCGTGACCGCCGAACTCCCGGGTGGTGTCACCTACGTCGTCGAACCCAAGCTCGACGGTCTGGCGATCTCGCTGCTCTACGAGGACGGGGTGCTCGTGCGGGCTGCGACCCGGGGCGACGGCGAGGTGGGCGAGGACGTGACGGCGAACGTCCGAACGATCGGTGACATCCCGCACCGCCTCGCCACGGATTCGCCGCCGACCCGGGTCGAGGTCCGGGGCGAGGTGTTCATGCGCACCGACGCGTTCCGGGCGCTGCGGGAACGCCTGCGGGCTGAGATCGCCGCACTCGAGGCCGAGCGTGAGCGCGCGAAGGCGGAGAGACGCAAGGTCGAGAAGTGGCCGGACGAGGTGCCCCGCACGGTGCCGAAGAACGCGCGCAATGCCGGAGCGGGCGCACTGCGGCAGAAGAACCCGGCGGTCACCGCCTCCCGGCCCCTGACCTTCTACGCGTACCAGGTGGGCGTGCTCGAGGGAGTGGCCGCACCGCCCTCGCACCACGAGCTGCTCGACCTGGTGCGGTCCTGGGGTTTCCCGGTGAGCGACCTCGTGCGCACGTTCACCGAGCGCGACGCGGCCCTCGCGTACTGCCGCGAGATGGAGGACCGGCGCGACGCACTCGGCTTCGCGGTGGACGGCGCGGTCGTCAAGGTCGACGACATGCGCCAGCGCGAGGATCTCGGATTCACCGCACGCGCGCCGCGCTGGGCCATCGCCTACAAGTTCCCGGGTGAGGTCGGGGAGACGAAGCTCCTCCGGATCGAGGTCGGCGTGGGCCGCACGGGTCGGGTCACCCCGTATGCCGTGCTCGCCCCGGTCGAGGTCGACGGCGTGGAGATCACGCACGCGACCCTGCACAACGAGGACGACATCGCCAAGCGCAACGTGCGACCCGGGGACACGGTGCGCGTGCACCGGGCACAGTCGGTGATCCCCGAGGTCATCGGCCCGGTCCTCGACCTCCGCCCGAAGTCCTCCCGGCCCTGGCGGTTCCCGAAGGACTGCCCCGAGTGCGGCGCGCCGTTCGTCCGGCTCGAGGGTGAGGCCAACACCTTCTGCGTCAACGGTGAGTGCCCGGCCCAGCAGGTGCGGCGCATCATGCACTTCGCCAGCCGGGGTGCCCTCGACATCGAGGGGCTCGCCGAGGAGCGGGTCCAGTGGATCATCGACGCCGGCCTCCTCCGGGACGTCGCCGACATCTACTCCCTCACCGTCCCGACCCTCGCCGCGGTCACGGGTCCCGAGCGGATCGGCAAGGACGGGAAGGCGCGCAAGGGCATCCGGATCGGTGATGCCTCGGCGCAGCGGACGATCACATCCATCGAGGGCTCGAAGACCGCACCGCTCCACAAGTTCCTCATCGGCCTGAGCATCCAGCACATCGGGCCGACCGTCGCGCGCGCCATCGCGGAGCACTTCCGGTCGATCGACGCGATCATGTCCGCCTCGGCCGAGGACGTCGCCGCGATCCCCGGCATCGGTTCGATCATCGCCGAGAGCCTCGTGCGCTACTTCGCGATCGCGGGGAACCGTGACCTCGTGGCGCGCCTGCGGGCCGCCGGCGTGGTGCTCGAGCTCCCGCCCCGTGAGGAGGTCGAGCTCCCGCCCCAGACGCTCGAGGGCATCACGGTCGTCGTCACCGGCAAGAAGCTCGCCGGGTTCGCCTCCCGTGACGCCGCCAAGGAGGCGGTCATCCTGCGGGGCGGCGCGGTGGCCGGCGGGGTGACGAAGCGCACGGACTTCCTCATCGCCGGCGCCGAACCCGGGTCCAAGGCGACCAAGGCCTCCGAACTCGGCATCCCGATCCTCGACGCCGACGAGTTCCGTCGCCTGCTCGAGGAGGGGCCCGGCGCGTTCCGGCCCGACGCGGGCTGAGGTCGCGCGCGCTGGCGCGGCCGCGTCCGACGCGGCCATGCTCGGGTCCCGCCCCGGACGCCGGATGCGGGTCATCGACGAGGAGGGGTCATGGTCGATCGCAGTGCCATCGGCACGACCGACGACGGGTACACCATGGAGGTGGAGCGCGGGAAGATCCGTGAGTTCGCCCGCGCCACGAAGTCGGCCGATCCGGCCTACCTCGACGACCCGGCTCCGGTCATCCCGCCGACCTTCCTCACCACCCAGCAGTTCTGGTCGACCCCGGGGGCCGGGGTGTTCTCGAAGGTGAAGATGGATCTCAAGCGACTGCTGCACGGCGGGCAGGAGTACGTGTTCCACGGCCCGCCGCCCGCAGCGGGCACTCGCCTGCACGTGCGCACCCGGGTCGAGGACATCTACGAGAAGGAGGGGTCGCGCGGCGGCACGATGACGTTCGTGATCTCGGTCACCGAGTTCCGGGACGACGACGGTCGGCTCGTGGCCGAGGCTCGGAGCACCGCGATCGAGACCGCACGACCCCCGGTCGAGGGAGGTGCGTCGTGATCGCGTGGGACGACCTCGCCGTCGGCGCGACGCTGCCGGCCCGCGAGTACGGGCCGTTGACCCTCACCGACTTCGTCCGCTACCAGGGCGCGTCGGGTGACTTCAATCCGATCCACCACGACGCCGCGTTCGCGCGGGCCGCGGGCTTCCCCGAGCCGTTCTCGGTGGGCATGCTCCAGGCCGGGATCCTCGGGAGTTACGCGACCGATCTGTTCGGCGCCGCGAACGTCCGTCGATTCGCGGTCTCGTTCCGCGAGCAGGTCTGGGCGGGTGACGTGCTCGAGTGCTCGGGCGAGGTCACCGACCGGCACGAGGACGGGGAGCGGAGGGTCGATCTGCGCCTCGAGGTGCGCCGTCGCGACGGCGGCACCGCCATCCGGGGCGAGGCGACCTTCGTCGTCCCCTGAACCGGAGCGTCGGTCAGGACTTCGAGGTGAACGACCACTGGTAGCGGTCGAACAGCACGCCGGGATCGTCCTGGCGTTCGATGTTCACGATCACCGTGTTCACCCCGGGCTGGAACCGGTCGATCTCCTTGCCCGGACCGGGCTGGAAGGTCACCCTTCCGAGTGCGATCACGCGCTCGACCTGATCGTCCGGGATGTCCACGCAGGTCCGGGTCGGGTCGCAGACCTGCAGCGATCCGATGAGGTCGTCGCGCAGGTCGACCACGATCGCCGACTGCGGCGGCACGATCGTGTTCGGCGCGGGGGAGACGTCGGTGACGTCACCGCTCGGCGTGCGCTGGGTCGTCGTCTCGGTGTCCGCCGAGAGGACCGCGATGAGCCCGATGCTCGCGACCGCCATGAGGCCGCCGCACACGATCGCGAACCGTCCGGGGTGCTGGATCGCCTTCCGGCGACCGGACGCAGTGCTCGAGGCTGCGGTGGGCATGCGGGCACGGTACCCCTGCGACCGGCGGGCCCGACCATCGCGACGGGCGTGCGTCCGCGTGTTCCGCGGCACCCGCCGGTACCCTCGGCCCATGGCGTTCGTCGGTGGTGGTGACCTCGTCGGGCGTGTGCTCGCCGGTCGCTACCGCCTGCTCACCCCGATCGGGACCGGTGGGAGCGGCCGCGTCTTCCTCGCCGACGACCTCACCCTGAAGCGTCGGGTGGCGGTGAAGGTCCTGCACCCGGCCCTCGCCGACGATCCGGGCTTCCTGCGCCGGTTCCAGAACGAGGCCCGGCTCGCCGCGGCGCTCCACCACCCGAACGTCATGGCGGTGCACGACTGGGGCGAGGACGGCGGGGTGCCGTTCATGGTCATGGAGGCCCTCACCGGCGGATCGCTGCGCGGGATCCTCGACGCGGGCGGTCGCCTCACCCCGGCGCAGGCCGCGCACGTCGGGGCCCAGGTCGCCTCGGCCCTCGAGTACGCCCACGGTCGCGGGTTCGTGCACCGTGACATCAAGCCGGCCAACCTGCTCTTCGACGAGCACGGCATCGTGCGGGTCGCCGACTTCGGCCTGGCCCGTGCGCTCGCCGAGGCCTCGTGGACCGAACCGTCGGGCTCGGTGCTCGGGACCGCCCGGTACGCGTCCCCCGAGCAGGCCAGCGGCGTCGCGCTCGATGGGCGCGCCGATCTCTACGCACTCGCGCTGTGCCTGGTCGAGGCGGTGACCGGCGTCCTGCCGTTCGCGTCCGACACCGCGCTCGGCACCCTGGCGGCGCGCACCCTCAACCCGATCGAGGCCCCGGCGGACCTCGGTCCGCTGGTCGCGGTGGTCGAGCGGGCGGGCCGGGTCCACCCCGAGGACCGGTACCCGGACGCGGCGACCATGCGCGGCGCGATCGAGGATGCGGGCCGTCGGCTCCCGCCGCCCGGCCCGCTCGGGCTCGCCGGGCTCGGTGCGTCGATCGCCGACCCGAACCCGACCCAGATCCCGGCGAGTCGGCCCGTGCTCTTCGACCAGGAGGCCGACGCGGCACCTGGGCCGGCCCCTGGGCCGGCCCCCCGGCGGCGGTTCCGCATCAGCGTGTCGATGGTGGTGGGCGCCGCGATCGCCGCCGCGCTCATCGGTGCGGTCGCGCTCATCGGGGTGCCTGACCTCGGCGCCCAGGTCACCGTGCCGAACACGGTGGGTGGGACGGTGGCGAGCGCGCGTGACGCGATCGCACGGGCCGGGCTCCTCGTGCAGGAGGACGAGCGGTTCTCCGACGATCCCGCAGGCACGGTCGTCGCCCAGGAACCGAGCCCCGGGCACGAGGTGCGCGAGGGCGGCGAGATCCGGCTCGTGGTGTCCCGCGGTGCGGCGCCGATCGCGATCCCGCGGGTCGCCGGTCGACCGCTGGCCGAGGCCCAGACCACGCTCACCGACGCAGGGTTCACGGTCGAGGTGCAGCGGCGCTACGACGAGGAACGCCCGAAGGACACCGTGATCGCGACCCGACCGGCCGGTCGTGCACCCCGCTTCTCGACCGTCACGCTCGTCGTCTCGGACGGGCGCCGCCCGATCCCGATCCCCGACGTCGCGGGGCAGTCCTACGACGCCGCGGTCGCCGCCATCACGAACGCCGGGTTCGCTCCGGTCCGGGGTGACGCGTTCAGCGACACCGTGGCGAGCGGCACCGTGATCGGCACCGACCCGGCGGGCGACGGGACGGCCCAACCGGGCGCACAGGTTCGGATCATCGTGAGCAAGGGTCCCGACGTCGTCACGGTGCCGAGCGTGCGCGGCCTCTCGTTGGACGCCGCCTCGGCCGCCCTGCAGGCCGCCGGCCTGAACGCGGCCGTCTCGGGCGCGTACCGCCCCGGTGCGACCGTGCGGGCCACCGACCCGCCCGCGGGCACGACCGTCAAGCGCAACGCCACCGTCACCCTGTTCTTCTGATCGACGTGACGCCCGGTACGGGTGTGCGGGCCGCCGGGACGGCCGCGTAGTCTCGCCCGGACCGCTCACGGTGTCGCCCGACGACGCCGCAGACCTCGATGGGGAGACCGACATGGGTGCACTCGACGGACGCATCGCGATCATCACCGGCGCCGGAGGCGGCCTGGGCCGCGAGCACGCGCTGCTGTTCGCGCAGGAGGGCGCCAAGGTCGTCGTCAACGATCTCGGCGGCAACGTCGACGGCAGCGGTGAGGACCGATCCGCGGCCCAGAAGGTCGTGGACGAGATCCGTGCCATGGGCGGCGAGGCGGTCGAGAACCACGACAACGTGGCGGAGTGGGAGGGCGCGCAGCGCCTCGTGCAGACCGCCATCGACGCGTTCGGTGATCTCCACGTGCTCGTGAACAACGCGGGCATCCTCCGCGACCGGGTGCTCGTCAACATGACCGAGGCCGAGTGGGACGCGGTCATCCACGTCCACCTCAAGGGTCACTTCGCCCCGACCCGCTTCGCCGCCGCGTACTGGCGGGAGCAGTCGAAGGCGGGCAAGGAGGTGAACGCCGCGATCATCAACACCTCGTCGACCTCGGGTCTGCTCGGCAACCCGGGTCAGGCCAACTACGGCGCGGCCAAGAGCGGCATCGCCACCTTCTCCCAGATCGTCGCCATGGAGCTCAAGCGCTACGGCGTGCGTTCGAACGCGATCGCCCCGGCCGCCCGCACGCGCATGACCGAGTCGACCCCGGGGCTCTCCGACGTCGTGAGGAAGCCGGAGGACGCGGCCACCTTCGACGCGTGGAACCCGGCGAACGTGTCGCCGATGGTGGCCTACCTCGCGACGGCCGACTGCCCGTTCTCGGGCGAGGCCTTCCTCGTGCAGGGCGACACCGTGCAGCGCTTCCAGCCGTGGACGCTGTCGGAGAAGATCACGAACAACGAGGAGCGCTGGACCGTCGCCGCGCTCCAGCAGGCCGCACCGACCGGCCTCGCGAAGTCCCGCTGACCCGGCGTTCGCCCCGCCCGGGCGATGTCCGAATCGTGCCGTTCCGTCCCATCGGGGTCCCGACCGGGTCAACCGGTGCTCAAGAGTCGGCGCGGATCCCCCGCGATGCGTTGCACCCGTCGGCCGTCGGCCCGATAGTGCCCGAGGTCGGTCGCACACGGCGCCGACGACGGCACGGGAGCACGGGATGCGTCGAGGACTGCGGGGCGGGACGAGTCGGCCGGGATCGCCGCGGCCGGGCATGGGGTTCGGCCGCCCACTGCGGCCGTGCCCGCCGGTCGTCGAGACCGAGCGCGTGTGGCCCGATGCCGCCTGGTGGGCCGAACCGGCAGCACCGGCCGAGGCGCCGCGGGTGGCCGGACCGGTGACCTCGCGCCACACCTGATCCGGCCCGGATCGGGTCGCGCGAAGGGCCGGTGCGCAGGGTCGGCCCCGTAGGCTCGTCCCCGGCCCCGACCGGATCGAGCACGTGTGACCACACCCCCCACCGCCGACGCCCGCCCGGGCGGCGTCGCGTTCCACGAGCGCCCGGGCTACCGCTGGTGGGTGCTCGGGGCCGGTCTCGCCGGCGTGTTCGTGGCCGGCGCGCTCATCACGATCATCGGCGTGTCGCTCGCGACCGTGGCCGAGGACCTCGGGACCTCGACCGCGTCCCTCACCTGGGTGGTCACCGGTCCCCTGCTCGCGGTGGCGCTCACGATGCCGCTGTTCGGCAAGCTCGGCGACGTCTGGGGCCTGCGGCGGGTCTACCTCCTCGGGCTCCTCGGGTTCACCGTCGGTTCGATCCTCACCGCGTTCGCTTGGAACGGGCCCTCGCTCATCGCGTTCCGGATCCTCGGCGCGATCCCGGGCGCCGCGATGGGGCCCACCGCGATGGCACTCGTCATGCGCACCTTCCCGCCGGCCGACCGGGTCAAGGCGATGGGGTGGTGGTCCCTCGTCGGAGCCGGCGCCCCGGTCATCGGCGTGATCGCCGGCGGGCCGCTGGTCGAGATCTTCGGGTGGCGCGCGCTGTTCGTGGCCCAGGCCCCGCTGTCGATCGCCGCGTTCGTCCTCGGGTTCGTCGTCCTGCGCGAGGCGCCACGCCGGGATCGTCAGCCGATCGACCTGGCGGGGGCCGCGACCCTCGCCGTCGGCACCACCTCGGCGCTGCTCGCCCTCACCATCGGCGGCCGCGAGGGCTGGGGCCGTCCGATCGTGCCGGTCCTCGGGGTGCTCGCGGTGATCGGCCTCGCCGGGTTCGTCCGGGCCGAGCGACGCGCGGACCACCCGCTGCTCCCGCTGGCGTTCTTCGGACAGCGGGACTTCTCGGCCTCGCTGTCGTCGCAGTTCGCGTCGAACTTCGCCTACATGGGCGGGTTCATCATCACGCCGCTGCTCTTCCAGTACCGGTTCGGGTACTCGGTGGCCGCCACCGCCGGCGCCTCCATCGTCCGCCCGCTGACCTTCAGCGTCGTGGCCGCCGGCGCGGGGTACGTCGCGGCCCGCGTCGGAGTCCGCCGCAGCGCGGTCACCGGACTCACGATCCTCGCCGGGTCCATGGTCGCCTTCACCGTCGCCGCGCTCTCCGGGAACATCGCACTCGTGTTCGCGGGCCTGTTCCTCTCGGGCCTCGGCATGGGTTCGGCCTCGCCCTCGTTGGTCTCGAGCGCGGCCAACGCGGTGCCGCACGAGGACCAGGGCGTGGCGAACGCGGCGCAGCAGATGGTCGCCTCCATCGGTACGGTGGCCGGCATCCAGGTGCTCTCGACGATCCAGGGCGGGGGTCGGACCGCGGCCTCGTTCGGTCCCGCCTACCTTGTCGGTGCGTGCATGGCGGTGTCCGGCGCGCTCGCGGCATCGTTCCTCGCGCCGCACCTGCGGCGCCGGGCCTGAGTCAGGTCGGGGCGAGCGCGCGGCTGCGCGCCTCGGCGCGGGCGAGATCGGCGTACCACGCGAGGGCGAGGGCGACCACGGCGCCAAAGATGAGCACGAAGGTGACGCCGATGGCCTGCTCGATCCAGCCGCCGACGAACACACCGAGGGGCACGGTGCCGCCGAAGCCCATGATCCAGAGGGCCATGACGCGCCCACGGATCGCGTTGTCGAGGTGCGACTGCAGCACCGTGGACAGCGCGGTGATGACGACGAAGTACGCGAACCCCAACACGCAGACCGCGGGGTAGGCGAGCGCGGGGCGGCGGACCGCGGCGAACCCGACGAGCAGGACGGCGAAGGCCACGAGACCCGCGCGCACGAGCAGCTCCTTGCGGACGTGGTGCAGCACCGTACCCACGGCGATCGCCCCCATGGCCGCCCCGAACCCGAACACCGCGTACAGGATTCCGTACTGCGCGCTGCGCGGTCGGATCCCGAAGTTGACCGCGGAGACCACGGGCATGAGGCCGACGAAGGTCAGGGAGCAGAACGAGAAGATCGTCAGCGTCGTGAGCACGCGCAGGATCAGCGGGTCCCGGCGGGCGATCCGGAACCCCGACATGAGTCGGGCCAGCCCGCGTTCGGTGGGCGGGTGGGTCGCGGTGCGGCCGTACTCGGCGATGAGCAGGCTGACGATCGCGAACAGGTAGGTCCCGGCGTTCACCGCGAACACGACCGCGGCGCCGAAGGCGGCGTACAGCGGCGCACCCAGCACCGGGCCGATGACCCGGGACAGGTTCATCTGGACCGACTGCAACGACACCGACCCGGGGATGTCCTCGCGGGGGACCAGCGTGGGGAGGATCGCGCCCATCGCCGGAGCCGAGAACGCGTTGCCGATGCCGATGGCCAGCACGCACAGCGCGATGCCGACGAGGTTCGGTCGATCCGACATCGCGAGCACGGCCAGGACGAGGGAGCCGATGAGTTGCTCGATCTGCATCACGACGAGGAGGCGCTTGCGGTCGAAGGTGTCGGCCGCGACCCCGCCGAGGATCGAGAGCAGCAGGAGCGGTCCGAGCTGGGCGAAGTAGAGGACGCCGACGTACGCGGCCGACCGCGTGAGCGTGTAGCCGTACGCGCCGAGGAGCACGTTCTGCATCCACGTGCCGATGTTCGACGTGAAGGTCCCGGTCCAGACGATGCGGAAGTCGCGGTGTCGGAGCGCCGACTGCGCGGTACCCGGTCGGGGTCCGGTGCGCGGCGTGCTCGGCATGCCGTCAGGCTAGGAGCCGAGCCGACGCCGACCCGACTCGTTCCGGCCCTGCCGCCGGACCCGCCTACTCGGTGATGCCCTGGATCGCCTCGGCGAGTGCGGGGTTCCCGCCGGGCGCTCCACCACCCTGGGCCATGGCCATGAGCTTGGACATGTCGCCCTGGATCTTCAGCTTGCCCTGCATCATCGCCTGCATCCCGGCCTGCGGGTCGCCCGACACGAAGATCGCCTTCGCGGTGTCGTAGTCGGTGGTGATCGTGAGATCCGCGCCGTCGTCGTGACCGATCGCGACCCGACCCTGTCCGGCCCGGGCGCCCATGTGGATGTGGCGCTCATCGCCGAACGGTGTGCCGGTGATCGTGAGGTTCATCATGACCTCGGCGTGGGCCGGAGCCTCGGCCCCGTGGTCCTCGATGAGGCGCTGGACGACGGCGAACCACTCGTCGGAGAGGAACGGGTGCTTGGACACGGGGGGCCTCCTCGGGTGTCACGGGACGCTCCGACACTACCGGTGGGCCACCACCACCGCCACGTCCACGGCCTACGCTCGGCCCCATGTCGGCTGAGACCCGGGACGAGCGCGTCGCATCCCGCACCCGTTCGCCGAAGTGGCAGTCACCGCCGCTGCGCATCGACATGGGGATCTGCATCAACTGCGACACGTGCCTGCGCCACTGTCCGCCGCAGTTCGGGGCGATCTTCAACCACGGGCTCGACGTCATCATCCTCCCGGAACTGTGCAGTGGCTGCGGCAAGTGCCTCCCGCCCGTGTGCCCGGTCGACTGCATCCACCCCGACCCCGACTGGACCCCGTCCGAGGCGTCGTGGTGGGAGCATCCGCTCGGACCCGAGGATCCCTACCGCTGACGCGCCGCTCCGGCCGGAGACCGGCGCAGGGTCGGCCCGTAGACTCGCCGCCATGTCCGAACCGACCCCCAGCGCGCGCATCACGCGGGCCGATGTCGAGCACGTGGCCCGGCTGGCCCGGCTCGCACTCACCGAGGCCGAGGCCGAGGAGTTCACCGAGCAGCTCGCGGTGATCCTCGATCACGCCGACGACGTCGCCGGCCTCGATCTCGACGGCGTGCCGCCCACGGCCCACCCGCTGCCGGTCACGAACGTGCTGCGGCCCGACGTGCGCACCGCGTCGCTGGATCGGGACGAGGTGCTCGAGGCCGCCCCGGCGGCCGAGGACGGCCGGTTCCGCGTCCCGCGGATCATGGGGGAGGGGTGATGGCGAGCGCGCTCGATCTCGCAGCCGCCGTGCGCTCCGGGGCGCGCTCGGCCCGTTCCGTCACCGAGGAGCACCTCGCGGCGATCGACGCCCGGGAGGGCGAGATCCACGCCTTCAACCTGGTGACGCGCGACGAGGCGTTGGCCGCGGCCGATGCGGTCGACGCCGCGGTGGCCCGCGGGGAGGACCCCGGTCCGCTCGCCGGCGTGCCCGTCGCCCTCAAGGACAACCTCTGCACCCGGGGTGTCCCGACCACCTGCTCCTCGCGCATCCTCGAGGGGTGGCGTCCGCCGTACGACGCCACGGTCGTCGAGCGGGTGCTCGCGGCCGGCGGCATCCCGGTCGGCAAGACGAACCTCGACGAGTTCGCGATGGGGTCCTCGACCGAGAACTCGGCGTTCGGTCCGACCCGCAACCCCCGCGACACCTCTCGGGTGCCGGGCGGTTCGAGCGGCGGATCGGCGGCCGCCGTGGCGGCCGGGTTCGCCCCGCTCGCGCTCGGATCCGACACCGGCGGCTCGATCCGGCAGCCCGCGGCGCTCTGCGGCGTGGTGGGGGTGAAGCCGACGTACGGCGCGGTGTCGCGGTACGGGCTCGTCGCGTTCGCGTCGAGCCTCGACCAGATCGGTCCGTTCGCGGCGACGGTGGACGACGCGGCCCTCCTGCTCGACGTGATCTCGGGCCACGATCGGAGGGACTCGACCTCCATCGACGCGCCGCCGACCGCGCTGCTCGGTGACGGGGCCGACGTCGCCGGCCTGCGGGTCGGCATCGCCTCGGAACTCACCGACGCCGACGGCATCGCCCCCGAGGTGCGGGTCGCGGTCGAGCGGGCCGCCGCGGCGCTCGAGGCCGCCGGGGCGAGCGTCGAGCGCGTCTCGGTACCGAGCACGGTCTACGGGCTCTCGGCGTACTACCTCATCGCGCCGGCCGAGGCCTCGAGCAACCTCGCCCGCTACGACGGCGTGCGCTACGGCCTGCGGGTCGAGGGCGCGGACGTCGAGGAGATGAACGCCGCGACCCGCGACGCCGGGTTCGGGCCCGAGGTGAAGCGCCGCATCATGCTCGGCACGTACGCGCTCTCGGCCGGCTACTACGACGCCTACTACGGCCAGGCCCAGCGGGTGCGCACGCTCATCATGCGGGACTTCGCGGCCGCCTACGAACTCTGCGACGTCCTGCTGTCGCCGACCGCGCCGACCACCGCGTTCGCGTTCGGGGCCAAGACCGCCGATCCCCTCGCCATGTACCTGTCCGACATCTGCACGATCCCCACGAACCTCGCCGGGCACCCGGCGATGAGCGTCCCGTTCGGACTCGGTGCCGACGGACTCCCGATCGGCGTGCAGGTGCTCGCCCCCGCGCTCGGTGAGGCCACGATGTTCCGGGCCGCCCGGGTCGTGGAGGCCGCGGGGGTGGCGTCGTGAGCGCGTACGAGACCGTCATCGGCCTCGAGGTGCACGTGGAGCTCTCCACCGCCACGAAGTTGTTCTGCGGGTGCGCGAACGAGTTCGGGGCCGAGCCCAACACGAACATCTGCCCGGTCTGCCTCGGGCTCCCGGGCTCGCTGCCGGTGCTCAACGAGCGGGTGGTGGAGTACGCGCTGCGCATCGGGGAGGCCCTGCACTGCGAGGTGCTGGCGCGTTCGATCTTCCACCGCAAGAACTACTTCTACCCGGACATGCCCAAGGACTTCCAGACCTCGCAGTACGACGAGCCGATCTGCGCCGACGGCTGGATCGAGGTCGACGGCGCCCGCATCGGCATCGAGCGCGCGCACATGGAGGAGGACACGGGCAAGAGCACGCACGTCGGTGGGGGCGGTCGCATCCACGACGCCGACCACTCCCTCGTCGATTACAACCGCGCGGGCGTGCCGCTCATGGAGATCGTGAGCCGTCCGGAGATCACCTCGGCCGAGCAGGCGCGCGGCTACGTCACCGAACTGCGGGCGATCCTGCTGGCGATCGGCGTCTCCGACGTGAAGATGGAGGAGGGGTCGATGCGGGTCGACGCGAACGTCTCCATCCGGCCCGTGGGCGCGACCGAACTCGGGACCAAGGTCGAGATCAAGAACATGAACTCGATCCGGTCCCTGGGTCGGGCGATCGAGTACGAGATCGAACGGCAGACGCTCCAGGCCGACGCGGGCGAGCGCATCGTGCAGGAGACCCGGCACTGGGACGAGGAGGCCGGCGTCACGCACGGCATGCGGTCCAAGGAGGGTTCCTCCGACTACCGGTACTTCCCCGAGCCCGACCTCGTGCCCGTGGCGCCCACTCCGGAGATGCGGGCCGCCGCGATCGCCGCGGTGCCCGAACTCCCGGCCGCGCAGCGGGCCCGTCTCGTCGCGGAGTGGGGCATCTCCGAGCACGACGCGCGGGTCATCGTCGCGACGCCCGGGCTCGCGGCCTACGCGCAGGGTGCCGTCGACGCGCTGGCGGGTGGCACGGCCAAGGACGTCGTGAACTGGGCGACCGGCGAACTGCTCGCCCACGGCAACGAGACCGGTGCCGAGCCCGCCGACTGGGCCCTCGACCCGGCGGGGCTCGCCGAACTCGTCGGCCTCGTCGCCGAGGGTGCGATCTCGCGGGGCCAGGCCAAGGAGGTCCTGACCGGGTCGCTCGCCGGCGAGGGCTCGCCGCGCGAGGTGGCCGATGCCCGCGGGCTCGCTCAGGTGTCCGACGAGGGCGCGCTCGGCTCGATCATCGACGACGTGCTCGCGGCGAACGCCGACGCGGTCGAGGAGTACCGGTCGGGTGACGACAAGGCCCGCAAGAAGAAGCGCGGCTTCCTCATGGGCGAGGCCATGAAGGCCTCGAAGGGGCAGGGCAACCCGCAGCTGCTCAACCGCCTGCTCGACGAGAGGTTGGGCTGAACCCGGTGTCGATGCGGCCGAGCGACGACACGGGGATCGAGCGCATCCTCGTCGTGACCGCGCACCCCGACGACGTCGACTTCGGCGCGGCGGGGTCGGTGGCCACGTGGACCGACGCGGGGATCCACGTCGCGTACTGCCTCGTCACCGACGGCGACGCGGGCGGCTCGGACAACACGATCACGCGCGCGCGGATGGCCGAGATCCGCCGGGAGGAGCAGACCGCGGCGGCCGCGGCGGTGGGCGTCACCGAACTCCACTTCCTCGGGTACCCCGACGGCCGGGTCACGGCGTCGCTGGATCTGCGCCGCGACATCTCGCGGGTCATCCGCACGGTGCGCCCCGATCGTGTGTGCGTGCAGTCGCCGGAGCGCCGCTGGGACCGCATCTACGCGAGCCACCCGGATCACCTTGCGTCCGGGGAGGCGGCACTCGCCGCGGTGTACCCCGACGCCCGCAACGAGTTCGCGCACCCGGAGCTGCTCGCCGAGGGCTTCGAGCCCTGGACGGCGCGCGAGGTGTACGTGATGGCGCACCCGCAGGCCGACGTGTACGTCGAGATCACCGCGCAGATCGACCGCAAGATCGCGGCGTTGCTCGCGCACGAGAGCCAGCACGCCGACCCGGTGCGCACCGAGGATCTCGTGCGCGTGTGGTCGGAGGTCACCGCCCAGGCGGCGGGACTCCCCGAGGGACGTCGGGCCGAGGCCTTCCTCCGCGTCGACACCGCATAGGCGACAGCGTCGCCCCGCTCGAACTTTGTGCGCGCCGGTGCGCTCTGGCGCCAGCGAGCGCACAGAGTTCGGAGATCGTGCCGGGTCTCGGGGCCTCAGTCGGCGTGGATACCGGCGACGACCATCGACCACGCGGCCGGGTCGGACTCGTACGGCGCGTTGACCGACACCCGGTCGACGAGGTCGCCCACCCGTTCGCGGATCGCCGCCGCCACGCGATCGGGTTCGGCCACCACGGCGAGGAGCGCGAGCAGATCGTCGTCGACCAGCGCGGGCATGTCGTCCCACCGACCCTCGCGGGTGAGCCGCTGCAGTTCGGGCTGGAGGTCGCCGAGCCCGTGGTGTTCGAGCACTACCCGGTACGCCGGCGTCGACGCGTAGAACGCGATCTGCGTGCGCACGATCGAGTGCGCCGTGGCCATCGCCTCCTCGGTGGTCCCGCTCACGACCATCACCGGCCAGGTGATCTCGAACCCGTCGAGCGAACGCTCGGCGCGAGCCGCCCCGCGCTCGAGGGCGGGGCGGGTGACGTCGCGGACGAACTCCGGGGTGCTGAACGGGTGGACGAGGAAGCCGTCGGCGACCTCGCCCGCCACCTCGGTCATGCGGGCTCCGACGCCGGCGAGGTGCACGCGCGGAATGCCGTGGTCGGACGGACCCGGATCGAAGAACGGGGTCATGAGGGTGTGGCGGTAGTGCTCGCCCTCGAACCGCAACGGCGTGCCGTGCTGCCAGGTGTCCCAGATGGCGCGCAGGGCCAGCACGTACTCACGCATGCGCGCGGCCGGTTGCGACCACGGCATCGAGAAGCGGCGCTCGATGTGCGGGCGGATCTGCGATCCCAACCCGACGATGGCGCGCCCGCCGGCGAGGTCGTTGAGATCGCGACCGATCTGGGCCACGGTCATCGGGGAGCGGGCGAGCGCGATCGCGATGGCGGTCGTGAGCTCGATGTGTTGTGTGTGCTCGGCCGCGAGGGCGAGCGGGAAGAACGGATCGTGCGGCCCCTCGAAGGTGAAGGCGCCGTCGTACCCGAGCGCCTCGATCGCACGAGCCCGCTCCGGCACCGCGCGCAGGTCGAGCGCGACGAGCGGGGCGTCGATGCGGAGGCGGCGGGTCACGAACGGCGAGCCTAGGAGCGGTGCAGCCGTCGCCGGGTCGGCCCGGCGCGGGCGGGGGATCGGACCTCGTCCTGTACCCTCGCGGCCATGACCGAGAACATGAAGCCGCGCAGTGGAGAGGTCACGGACGGGATGGAGCGGGCCCCCGCCCGGGCCATGCTCCGGGCCATCGGGATGACCGACGACGACTGGGGCAAGGCCCAGGTCGGCGTCGCCTCCTCGTGGAACGAGGTCACCCCGTGCAACCTCCCGCTCGACCGCCTGGCCAAGCGGGCCAAGGTCGGCGTGCGCGACGCGGGTGGCTTCCCGATCGAGTTCGTGACGATCGCGGTGTCCGACGGCATCTCGATGGGGCACGAGGGCATGCGGGGCTCGCTCGTGAGCCGCGAGATCATCGCCGACTCCGTCGAGTGCGTCATGCACTCCGAGCGCCTCGACGCGCTCGTCACCTTCGCTGGCTGCGACAAGAGCCTGCCCGGGATGCTCATGGCCGCGGCCCGCCTCGACCTCCCGTCGGTGTTCCTCTACGGCGGCTCGATCCTCCCGGGTCACCACGGCGACCAGGTGCTCGACATCGTGAGCGTGTTCGAGGCCGTGGGTGCGTGCGCCGCCGGCACCCTCACCGAGAACGAACTCGGTGAGATCGAGCGCAAGGCGTGCCCGACCGAGGGCTCCTGCGCCGGGATGTTCACCGCCAACACGATGGCCTCGGTCGGCGAGGCGCTCGGCATGTCGCTGCCGGGCAGCGCGTCGGCGCCGGCGGTCGACCGTCGTCGCGACGACTACGCGTACGAGAGTGGTCGTGCGGTCATGAACCTCCTCGCCGAGGGGATCCGACCCCGCCAGATCATGACGAAGCAGGCGTTCGAGAACGCCATCGCCGTGGTCATGGCGCTCGGTGGTTCGACGAACGCCGTGCTCCACCTCCTCGCCATCGCGCACGAGGCCCACGTCGAGCTCGAGCTCGAGGACTTCAACCGCATCGCCGAGCGCGTACCGCACATCGCGGACACGAAGCCGCACGGCAAGTACCACATGACCGACGTCGACCGCATCGGCGGGGTGCCGGTCGTGATGCGCGAGCTGCTCGAGGCCGGGCTCATCCACGGCGACTGCCTCACCGTGACCGGCCGCACCGTGGCCGAGAACCTCGACGCGCTCAAGCCCGCCCGTCCCGACGGCGAGGTGGTGCACCGGCTCACCGAGCCGCTCAACGAGCACGGTGGCATCGCCGTGCTGCGGGGTTCGCTCGCGCCGCAGGGCGCGGTCGTGAAGGTGGCCGGCATCGACCACCCCCGCTTCGAGGGCACGGCCCGCGTCTTCGACGGCGAGGCGCTCGCGATGGAGGCGATCCTGGCGGGGAAGATCGAGGCCGGCGACATCGTGGTCATCCGGTACGAGGGCCCGAAGGGTGGTCCGGGCATGCGCGAGATGCTCGCCGTGACCGGCGCGATGAAGGGTGCCGGTCGCGGGCACGACGCCGCGCTCATCACCGACGGTCGCTTCTCGGGCGGCACGCACGGCTTCTGCGTCGGGCACGTCGCGCCCGAGGCGGTCGACGGTGGGCCCATCGCCTTCGTCGAGGACGGCGACCACATCGTGATCGACGCGATCGCGCACACGATCGACCTCATGGTCGACGAGGCCACCCTCGAGGCGCGGCGCGCGAACTGGAAGCTGCCGGAGCCCCGGTACACCTCCGGGTTCCTCGCGAAGTACGCCCGGCTCGCCCAGGGCGCCGAGACCGGCGCGATCACCAACATCTGATCGCGCCGCCGTGCCCGAGATCCTCGAGGCCGAGGAGGCGCGCCGTCTCGTCGAGGCCCGCGCGCTCGGGCGTCGCATCGCCGAGGTCGACGCGCCCGACGCGTGGTTCCTCAAGCGCGGGCTCACGCCGCGGGCGCTGCGGGCGGCGCTCCCCGGTCGCCGGCTCGTCGGGGCCCGTCGACGCGGCAAGTTGATCCTGCTCGACACCTCGGGCGTCGGCCGTTCCCGGACGCCCGGTCCGGTGCTGGCACTGCACCTCGGGATGAGCGGGCGCATCCTCATCGACGGTGACGCGGCCGGGGACCCGCTCCGGTACGCCGCGAACCGCGAGGACCGGGCCTGGCACCGGGTGACGTTGCGCTTCGTCGACGGCGGTTCGTTGGCGCTGCGCGATCCCCGCCGCCTCGGTGCGGTCGAACTCGATCCCGACGAGGACCGACTCGGTCCCGACGCGTTCGCGCTCGACCTCGCGCACCTGCGCGCCGTGCTCGCGGCGAGCCGTGCCCCGCTCAAGGCGACGCTCATGGACCAGTCCCGCATCGCCGGCCTCGGCAACCTGCTCACCGACGAGGCGCTGTGGAGGGCCGGGCTCGATCCGGCCCGTCGGGCCGACTCGCTCACACCTGAGGAGGTCCGTTCCCTGCACCGGACGATCCGTTCGACCCTGCGGACCCTGCAGCGTCGGGGCGGTTCCCACACCGGCGATCACATGGACGCCCGGTTCCCCGGCGGGCTGTGCCCGCGTGACGGCGCGCCGCTCGTGATCCGGCAGGTCGGTGGGCGCACGACCTACTCCTGCCCCCTGCACCAGGGCTGACCCGCGGTGACCGGTCACCGCCCGTCGCGCCGGTACCGTGGGACCACCATGGCCACCCCCACCGCGCCGCCGCGCGCCGACCTCGCGCCGGATGCCCGCCGGGCCCGTCGTGACCGCCGCATCGCACGCGCGATGGGTGCGGTCGTGGTGCTCGCCGGATCGCTCAACGTCATCTCGGCCGTCACCCCCGGCCTGCGCGAGCGGCTCTCGATCATCGACACCGCGTTCGACCCGTCGTTCACGGAGATCGCGGCGGGCGCGACCGCGTTGGTCGGCATCGCGCTCGTGCTCATCGGTCGGGGACTCGCCCACCGTCGCCGCCTCGCGTACCGCGTCGCCCTCGTCCTGCTGGGCGTCTCCTTCGTGACCCACCTCGGCAAGGGGCTCGACGTCGAGGAGGCCGTGGTCCTGGGCGCCGTCGGCGCGGCGCTCTGGCGGTTCCGGCGGATCTTCGACGAGCAGGTGCCCCGCGTCCGATCGACGAGCGTGCTCCGGTGGGGTCCGCGCCTGCTCGCCATCACGTTCGTGTACGGGATCGTCGGTCTCGTGGTCGAGCGCGGGAACATCACGCCCGACCTCACCCCGGCGCTCGCGGTCCGGGAGGTCGGGGCCCGGGTCATCGGGTTCAGTGGACCCCTGGAGATCTCGGGGACCTTCGGCGAGTGGTTCCCGGCCTCGCTCACGATCCTCGGCATCGCCTCGCTCATCGCCATCGTGCTGCTCGCCCTCGCCCCGGTCGCCGACCGGTTCGTGGTGCACGAGGAGGAGCGGCAGCGGGTCCGGGGTCTCGTCGATCGGGTCGATGGCGACTCGCTCGATCCGTTCGCGCTCCGCCACGACAAGCGCTACGTGTTCTCCCACGACGGGCGGGCCGCGGTGGCCTACCGGTACCTGAACGGCGTCGGCCTCGCGGCGGGTGATCCGGTGGGGGATCAGGCCAGCGCGCCCGATGCGGTGCGACGCTTTATCGCCCGGTGCGACGCGCACGGGTGGCGGCCCGCGGCGATCAGCGTGCGGGGAGACCGCCTCGACGTGTGGACCGAGCAGGGTCTGCGGGTGCAGTACCTCGGTGACGAGGCGATCATCGACGTCGGAACCTTCCACCTCGAGGGCCGCACGATGCGGCCGGTGCGTCAGGCGGTGTCGCGCACCCGGCGACACGGCATCACCACCGAGGTGCACCGCGAGGGCGCGCTCGATCCCACCCTGCGCCGGGCCCTCATGGGCATCTCCGAGGCCCACCTCGACGGGCAGCCCGACCGTGGCTTCTCCATGGCACTCGACGGGCTCCTGTCGGGTCGGGACGCGGACTGCGTGATCGTGGTGGCCCGCGACGGGACGGGGACGCCGTTCGCGTTCCAGCGCTACGTGCCCTGCCGGTCCGGCCGTGGACTGTCCCTCGACGCGATGCGGCGCGACGACGGGGGGCGCCCACAGGTCAACGGCGTGAACGAGACCCTCATCGTCGACGCGGTCGCCTGGGCCTCGGCCCACGGGATCGAGGAGGTCTCCCTCAACTTCGCCGCGTTCAAGGGGCTGCTCGAGGAGGACCCGGACCGGGGTCTGCGCGACAACCTCACGGCCTGGTTCGTGCGCCGGCTCGACCCGCACTTCCAGATCGGGTCCCTGCTGTCGTTCAACGCCAAGTTCCAGCCCCGCTGGGTGCCGAGGTACCTCGTCTACCGCTCGGCCGGCGACTTCGCCCCCGTCGGGCTGGCCGCGGCGAGCGCCGAGGGGTTCGTGCCGCTCGAGCGCCGGGCCCCGGCCGAGATCCCCGCCTGAGGGCACCCGGGCCCGCTGTGTTGCCCCGGGGGTGTCCCGTGGGGCTAGAGTATTGGCCTGATGCGTACCACGACCCGCGTCCTCGTAGTTCCGTAGCGCCCGCGCCCTCCCGGCGCGCGTGCGCTCCCCCTCGCCCCTCGCCCTGCGAGGGGCGTCGTGTTTCCCGGGTCGCAGCAGCGCCCCGGGGCCGCACCGAGATCCGCACCTCCCCGAACCGATCCCCGAACCCACCGCACGAGAGAGAGCGACGCCATGAAGCTCACCGGAGCCCAGGCCCTGATCAGGAGCCTCGAGATGGAGGGGACCGACGTCCTCTTCGGTCTGCCGGGCGGGGCGATCCTGCCCGTCTACGACCCGCTCATCGAGTCGTCCATCCGCCACATCCTCGTGCGCCACGAGCAGGGCGCCGGCCACATGGCCGAGGGCTACGCGCACGCGACCGGGCGTCCCGGCGTGGCCATGGTGACGAGCGGTCCGGCCGCGACCAACGTCGTGACCCCGCTCTGCGACGCCTACATGGACTCCGTTCCGCTCGTGATGATCACCGGGCAGGTGCCGTACTCGGTGATCGGCACCGACGCGTTCCAGGAGGCCGACACCGTCGGCATCACCATGCCGGTGACCAAGCACAACTGGCTCGTGACCGATGCCGCGGACATCCCGGAGATCATCCGTGAGGCCTTCCACGTCGCGACCACAGGGCGTCCGGGTCCGGTGCTCGTCGACGTGCCGAAGGACGTGGCCCAGCAGTCGATGGACTGGTACTGGCCGGACTCGGTCGACCTCCCCGGCTACAAGCCCACGACCAAGGGGCACGCCAAGCAGATCAAGGAGGCGGCGCGCCTCATGGGTCAGGCCCAGCGTCCCGTGATCTACGCGGGCGGCGGCATCCTCAAGGCCCGCGCCGCCGAGGCGCTCCGGGAGCTCGCCGAGATGACCGGTATCCCGGTGGTGACCACCCTCATGGCCCGGGGTGCGTTCCCGGACCGGCACGAGCTCGCGCTCGGCATGCCCGGGATGCACGGCAACTACACCGCGATCACCGCGCTGCAGCAGGCCGATCTGCTCATCGCGCTCGGCTCGCGCTTCGACGACCGGGTGACCGGCAAGGTCGACGCGTTCGCGCCGGTGGCCAAGGTGATCCACGTGGACATCGACCCGGCCGAGATCGGCAAGGTGCGTCGTCCCGACGTGCCGATCGTGGGTGACTGCCGCCGGGTCATCGAGGAGATGGTGAAGGCGGTGCGCGCCGATCGCGAGAAGCGCGAGTGGCCCGACATCAGCCCGTGGATGACCGAGATCCGCTCGTGGCAGCGGGACTTCCCGCTCGCCTACGAGCAGGCCGAGGACGGTCCGCTCAAGCCGCAGTTCGTGATCGAGCAGCTGCGTGACGCGTCGCCGGCCGACACGATCGTGGCTTCCGGCGTGGGCCAGCACCAGATGTGGGCGAGCCAGCACTGGAAGTTCGACCACCCGTACACCTGGGTGAACTCCGGCGGCCTCGGCACGATGGGCTTCTCGATCCCGGCGGCCATCGGGGCCAAGGTGGGCAAGCCCGAGCGCATGGTGTGGTCGATCGACGGTGACGGCTGCTTCCAGATGACGGCCCAGGA
>Ga0075471_10000373_pt1 | contig 26530 bp, 24 predicted proteins | sample DEB19_08_DNA_2_FD_74787 | JGI IMG/M metagenome (GOLD analysis project Ga0075471, IMG submission 74787) | Aqueous microbial communities from the Delaware River and Bay under freshwater to marine salinity gradient to study organic matter... | ecosystem: Environmental > Aquatic > Marine > Coastal ...
GTGTTGTTCATCGCGACTTGCGCTGCGGCGACGACGGCCGGTGCGTCTACGCCTTGGGAAGCCGCTTCGGCTGCCGCGATCGCAATGAGCCCTTGGCCTACGGAGGCATTACGGCTGTCGAGTGCAGCGACGGGCTTTCCTTCGGAGGCAACTCGCTGCGCCGCCTTGGTTGCCGCATCCCAGGTTCCGCTGTGGCGAGACGTGAGATTAATCGACACCACCGCGTCGTAATGCGAGGCGAGGAACTCGAACATCCGACGAAAATCGCCCGGGGGAGGTTGCGATGTTTTGGGATGAGCGGGATTCGTAACGAGTTCTCGATAGAACTCGCTCGGCGTCATGCTCACCTTGTCGAGATAAGAGTAGTTGGCAAAATGAATTCGCACGGGAACGACGTGGATACCATATCGATCGACAAACTCTTCCGGCACATCTGCGCCGGAGTCTACGATCACGGCGACACGCTGAGTACGACGATGATGCGCGGCGCTTTGCTGCATACGCATATCGTCAGCCTTCTGACCGCTGAGCTCACCGAACGTCTCGGCAATGCGGAAGATACTTTCCGGATCGTCGACATGGACGTGGATCTTGGCTTTTCGCTTGCTGCCGCTGACGACGAGACTCGCGCCTGCGCTCGAGAGGGTTTCTCGCAAGAGTCTTAAATCAATGTCCTCACCGCTCTTCGCGGTGAGAAGGCATTCCGTACAGTAACGGTAGTCTTGGTCTACCGCGGGAGCAGCGGAGCCCGCCATGATTTCATCACCGGAATGCACGGGCGCCACCACCGTGCCGAGCTCACCGGTTTCGAGAAAGCGGCGCATGCCCTCGAGCACTTCGACGAAGCCGAGTGCGCCCGCATCGACGACATTCGCTGCGCGTAGCTCCTCGAGTTGATTGCGGGTCGCTTCAAGCGCTTCATTGACTCGGGAAAGTGAGTGCTCGAACAAGCTACGAAAATCCGGCGAACGAGCGGCTTGTGCCTCGGCTGCATCGGCAAATTCTCGCAGCACCGTGAGAATCGTGCCCTCGCGGGGCTGCGACAGCGCCTCTTTGGCATAACCGGCGCCCTTGCGCAGCGCGAGTACGAACTCGCCAATGGTGAGTCGGGCGAGGTGACCCGCTCCGTCGCCAAGCCCGAGTAAAAACTGCGCAAGAATCGCTCCGGAGTTGCCGCGAGCGCCGTCGAGTGCCGCATCGGCAGCGCGGACCAGCATGCTTCCGGCATGGGGCTCAGGCGATCGATCGAGCGACGCGAGCACCGCGGAGAGGGTTAAGGACATGTTGGTTCCCGTGTCGCCGTCGGGTACCGGAAATACATTAATTTTATTGATGTGGTCGGTTTTTTCGAACAGGCGGTAAATGCCTGCTCGCAGTAGGTTCGCAAGTTGCAGTCCGTCGAGTTCGACCAGATTTTGATTCATTGCAGATTGACGGCGAATGAACTATCGTCATATCGAAGGATGATGCCTTGAGGCGTGATGGCCTCGACGAGTAACCCCTCTTGAGAGGACTCGCCCTCCCGGAGTCGTTGCCCGTTCAATAACACGAAGCGTAAAGCTGGGTTGCTATCGTAGACATGCATATTTAGGTCGGTCGATGGCAAGCGGGATCCGCGCGCAAGCAAGTCGTCGCGAGTGAGTAGACCCTCACTTTTTGGAATCTCGATCGGTATCGACTCGATAGTCGATTTCACAGGTTCCGCAGGTAGTGTTCGTACGGGCGATATCGGTGCGTCGATCAGTGAGGCGTTAGCGGGGACAGCTACCGTAGGGCTAGGAGACGATTTCGGTGAATCTACCGACGCTTCCCGTATCAGCAAGAAGCTCACGATCAGCAGGTTGACGGCGAGCAGCGCGATGAGCGCCATCCCCCAAACGGGTAGACGTTGGCGCTGGGCCGCGATCCGGTGCGTGAATACGGCCGGATGGTCCTGGCGCAGTCGCGAATTTTCCGATTTTCGCAGTGCGTCGAGAATGAAAGACATGCTGAAGCAACCCGCCAAAGTTGGCGGAGATCCCCCTTTTTTGGGGAGTATTGCACGGCCGGGACCTCGACGGGCATAGTCCCCGGCATCGTGCACGGACCTTGGCAGCTGCAGTCGCTCCGCGACCTCCAACGGGGAGCTATGCCATCCCGTTTTGGAGGGGTGACGTTTTGGTTCGCGCAGCTCAGCGAGTTTCGCGAGATGCTGTCTAGCGTTCCTGACAATTCGTTTGGCCAAGATGAACTCGATCGGTCACGACGCATGTCAGCGGAGCCCACTCGTGCGACGTATCTCGCATCCTGCTTTCTGCTTCGGCGGGTGATTGGCGCCTACCTCGACCTGTCCCCGCCGGAGATCGAGCTGGTCCGCGGAGAGCACGGAAAGCCGTCGCTGACCGAATCCAAGGCGCACGGCATCCTTCACTTCAATTTGAGTCACGGTGGCGATGCATGGCTATGCGGCGTCTCGCGCGAGCATGTCATCGGAGTCGATGTCGAAACACGATCGCGCGTACCCAATGCAGAGCGCCTCGCGACTCGAGTTCTTTCGGCTCAAGAACGCCTCGCGCTCGCAAATCTCGAATCGTCCGACGATACGACGAAGGACGCTGCCTTTTTGCGCTGTTGGACACGCAAGGAGGCTGTGCTCAAGGCGACCGGGAGCGGATTTTCTTGGGCGGCGCGCGAAATTGACGTCGGCATCGAGTCCGAATTTAAAAGGGCAGCACTACCTCAAAAACCGGGCTGGGAGGCTGGAGTCTGGTCAATTGAGTTGCCGACCTCCGGCTTCGCTGCAGCGGCGGTGATCAAATCAGGGACGGTCACTCCACCCTCTTCGACAATGCACAAACTTTCGCTATGAGTCCCCCAGTCGTATATCGAAGTCCGGCTGTTGTCGCCGCACTCGCTATCGGAGTCGTCGCCGTTACGCTCGCGCTACTTGGCGAGCCGGTGCGAGAGGCTCTTCAATGGAGCCGATCTGCTGTACATCACGGAGAGTGGTGGCGGCTCGTGACGGCTCATATGACTCATCTGGATGCCGCTCATGCTCTGATCAACTCCAGTGTTCTATGTTTGCTCGCCGCGCTCTTCGGTCACGTTTTCAGCGTCGCGAGACATGCAATTCATGCGGCGATCGGCATACTGATGATCGACGTCGGTCTGACATGGTTGGGAGATCTGGAGTGGTACGCGGGGTTATCGGGGGTCTTGCATGCTCTGGCGGCTGCTACGGTTGTGCGTCTGATTGTCGATCGCCATGATCGAGTCGCATGGGGCATCGCGATCTTTGGGCTTTGTAAAATAATTTATGAAAACACGACGGGCGCGCTGCCGTTTTCTGGTGACGAGGCCAGAGTCGTCACCGATGTCCATCTCTTCGGTGTTCTGACGGGAATGGTGTTAGGTCTTTTCCCTGTCAGAAAACGCTCCAAGGCGTTAGTCAGCGACTGCGTTTGAGGATACTCGCCCTCGATACAGCCGCTCCGCCAAACTTCCCGCGAATCGCATCGAGCGCCGCATCAAGCTTTTCATTCTGCTGACGCTCGGAGTCGGCGAAGAGATCCGTCTGGGTCTCGTACGAAAAATCTGAGCTTGAAACACCGAGAAGCCGAATACGGGGTCGCTGTTGTGTTGCGAGCCAGATATCGAACAGCGATTGTGCGCGTTCGTAGATGACTCGACTCTCCGACGTCGGGGTGGCTAGCGTGCACTGTCGAGTCAATGTTTTGAAGTCGTGTAAGCGGATCTTGATCCCCACGCAGGCCGCTTTCAAAGCTTTGGCACGAAGTCGGCCAGAGACTTTGTCGGCGAGTTCTGATAACTCGGTCTTCATCATGTCGATATCACGAAGATCTTCGCCGAATGTGCGCTCGTTACTGACCGACTTTTCTTCGTGCTCCGACTCCACTTCACGGGCATCAAGCCCAAACGCGCGGTCGCGCCAACTTTCCCAATGCTTTCCGAAAATAAGCCGAAGTTTTGACTCCTCCGCCCGTCGGAGCGCGCCGAGTGTGGCGATTCCAGATGCCACGACGTGTTCGCCGAGTTTCCGCCCAAGGCCCGGCAAGCGGCTGACGGGAAGAGGATCGAGCACGTCGTGGATACGGTCTGCAGGAACGACGGTTAGGCCATCGGGCTTGTTCAAGTCAGAAGCGATCTTCGCCACGAGCTTGTTCGAGGCAACGCCCACAGAAGCGGTGAGCGACGTCACTTCCAGGATGCGACGCTTGATATCACGCGCTATTTTCACGGGCTCGCCCTTCAGGGCACGGCTGCCAGTGACATCAAGATACGCTTCATCGAGCGACAGTCCCTCCACGAGCGGCGTGAACTCGTGAAACACGGAGAACACTTGCGCAGAAACTTCGGCATAACGCGCCATTCTCGGTCGGACGCAAATCGCATTGGGGCACAACGTGAGAGCTCGCTGAATCGGCATGGCCGAGCGCACCCCGAATTTCCGTACTTCGTAACTTGCTGCGGCGACGACTCCCCGCCCGCTCACTCCGCCGACGATGAGCGGCTTGCCTCGCAGCTCCGGGTGATCGTGTTGTTCGACCGATGCATAAAACGCATCCATATCGACGTGAAGGATCGCTCGGGTATCCGGCATCATGCGAGAACGGAAGTGATGATCAAATGCTCAGCAATGCAGCAATGCCCGTGAAGGCGAGTACAAATCCGGCGATCACGACGTATAAAAACCCCATCGTCCCGAACTTGAATGCCGACCAGGCTGTCGAGTCTGCATAAAAATTTTTGATACTGCGCCAGCAATACCAGGCGAGAAAGATAAACAGCAGCAACGGTAGCCAGTTAGCGACCAAGGCCGGTAGCGCGGCGTCCAGAATCATATTGATCGATAACGCCATGAACACGGCGCTATGGTTATGTACGAGAAAAATGAGATGTTCGACGTACAGCCTCAGAGGCCGCAAATAGAAGGGCATCATGAGCAACGCAAACAGCGGTAGTAAGACGAACATGGCCTTCGGGAGTGCGCGAAGCAGGGCGTCACCGAAGTCCGCTCCGTTATCGTCGATCATCCGTTGGCAAGCCGCCTGCAACCTCGGTTCGAGTTGTAACCCTCCCGGGCCGTTGTATTTTAACTCGCCACACTCAGCGGGATTATCTATCGACACGACCGCACGGCCCTCGGTCGAGTCGTCTCTGCTGACCGACGTCAATGACAACAGCAGAAAGCACGTCACACTAATGACGATATAAAGCCGTATCGGCGGTAAGTAACTCGCCCTTCGACCGGCAAAATATTCTTGAGTCAGATACCCGGGCCGCGAGAGTAAATACCAAAGCGTCCGCCAGAGTCGTGAGTCCGCGTGAGTGAGAGTTTCGGCAGTCTCATGAAGAAAATGAGCGACTGTCGGTGCATGCGCATCGTGTCGCTGCCCGCAGGCGGAGCAGAAGCGACCCGACAGCGCAGTGCCACAGTTGAGACATTTCACACGAACAGTTCGGCCTGTTCCTGGGTCGGCACATCAGAACGAGGCCGCGGCTTGCCGTTCGTCCCAAGTTCGTGCGGTGCAAAATCGTCGACGTTGACGAGCTCCATCACCTTTCGGTCATAAGTACGTAGCCAGGCCGCTTCTTCGGTAGAGAGCAGCCCAACTCGTTCGCCTTCGTCGATTTGTCCCGGCAGGTCGAGAGCAGTGATGCGGCCCGTCTTGACGCCCTCAACACGCAATCGCTTATCTAGAGATTCAGCCCGATCTGCCATCTCGAGGACTTCCTGCAATAAGCCGAGAGCATTACCGGCCTCGATGCGGCGGTACACCGGGTAGCAAAGGCGGTCACGAACGTCGGTCGGCGCCAATACCAATTCAGAGAGCTTGCGACCGAGTCGATCGTCGGGCGCTGAGTACTGCAATCCACGCGGGAAAATCATCAGGCGCATCACGCCCGCGAGGTAGCGGTTCGGGAAGTTGCGTAAGAACCCGTGAAGCTGTTCCTGGGCCTTGTAGAGCAGATTGCGACACGCCCACTCCACGAGCGGGAAGTCTTCAGGACGACGCCCCTGATTTTCGTAGTGTTTGAGCACCATCGAGGCGAGATACATGCAAGAGAGTACGTCGCCGAGTCGCGCGGAGAGATTTTCTTTCTTTTTGAGATAGCCGCCGAGACTCAGCATCGCCACATCCACAGCAAACGCAAAGCTCGCCGAGAAGCGCACGATATGTTGATAGTAGCGTGCGACCGGACCGTCAACCGGAGAGGCGGTGAAGCGAGCACTCGTCATCGCCATGACGAGCGACCGAACCGCGTTGCTCAAGGTGAACCCGATATGCCCAAACAAGGCGCTATCGAAATCTTTCACGCCCTGAGCGCGATTGGGATTACGAGCGGCTTCCATTTCTTTGAGAACAAACGGATGACAGCGGATTGCACCTTGACCAAAGATGATGAGGCTGCGCGTGAGGATGTTCGCGCCTTCTACGGTGATGGCGACCGGCACGACTTGATAGCCACGACCGAGGTAATTGCGGGGCCCGAGGCAGATACCCTTGCCACCATGAATATCCATGGCATCGTTGGCAATCTGTCGACTCATTTCGGTGACGTGATATTTCAGCATCGCCGACGGCACTGATGGGCGCTCGCCGCCGTCAATCGCACCCGCCGTGACCGAGCGCGCGGCATCCATGGTGTAGGTGAGCCCCACCATCTTGGCGAGTACGCTCTCAACACCTTCGAATTTGCCGACGGGCATATTGAACTGTCGTCGAATCCGCGCGTAGGCCCCGGTCGCGAACACAGCCGCTTTACCGCCACCTGTTCCGCTCGAAGGCAGCGAGATACAACGACCGACGGAGAGCTGCTCGACGAGCATGCGCCAGCCTTGGCCGGCCATCTTCGGACCGCCGATGATGTAGTCGAGGGGAACGAAAACGTCCGTGCCTTTGATAGGGCCGTTCTGGAACGGTACGTTAAGTGGGAAGTGACGACGCCCGATGCTGATACCCGAAGTTTCTCGAGGAATCAGTGCGCAGGTGATGCCGATATCCGTGGTGCTGCCGAGCAGACGGTCGGGGTCGAACATTCTGAAGGCGAGTCCGATGACGGTCGCAACCGGCGCCAGCGTAATGTATCGCTTAGAGAAATTAAGTTTGATGCCGATGATCTCGCGACCCTGCCACATGCCGCGGCAAACGATGCCGGAGTCCGGGAGTGAGGCCGCATCGGAGCCGGCGCGCGGTCCCGTCAATGCAAAACAGGGAATATCCTCGCCGCTTGCGAGCCTGGGCAGGTAATAGTTTTTCTGCTCGTCGGTGCCATAGTGCTGGAGGAGTTCGCCTGGACCCAAAGAATTCGGGACCGCAACCGTAGAGGAAACTACGGCGCTGCGACTCGATAATTTGGCGAGAACGCAGGAGTGCGCATAAGCCGAGAACTCTAGGCCACCGTATTTCTTCGCGATGATCATTGCAAAGAAACCATGTCGCTTGAGGAAGTCCCAAACTTCTTGAGGCATGTCGCCGCGACGATGCGTGATGTCGAAATCGTCGATCATGCGACAGAGTTCTTCACACGGGCCATCAAGGAAAGCTTGCTCTTCCGCGGTGAGCTTCGGCGCCTTCGCGCCGAGCAACTTCGACCAGTTTGGTTTACCCGTGAAGAGTTCGCCGTCCCACCAGACCGTGCCGGCTTCGAGTGCTTCGCGTTCGGTGGACGACATCGCCGGCAGCATCCGCCGGTAGATCTTCATGAAAGGCCGCGTGAGCATCGATTGGCGCAACGGCGTGATGTTGAGCAGCACGAGACCCGCAAACAACAACCAAAGAAATCCCTTCCAGAGGCCCGCCGGTTCTCCGATCGCCGAGTAGGCGACGAGCAGCACACCGAAGGTAACGGTGTAGGCGAGCAAGCTCAGTCTCTTGTAGGCGAGATAGAGCAATGCCGTGATGAAAAGGATCGCAATGACGCCGCCCTTAAGCGTCAGGGCCAGTCCGGCGAGAACCAGCAGGGCGAGGGCGATGAGGATGTGGGTCATGCAGAGAAGACTACTGCATGCCCAATCCTTCTTTAAAGAGCGGCGTCACGCCGCTCAAGATCAGCCCAGTAGGTCTTTGACCCCGTCTCGCTCCTCCAGGAGTTCCTGGTGGGTGGCATCCATGCGCTTTCGACTGAATTCGTCGATGGCGAGACCCTGCACGATTTCGTACTGACCGCCTCGACAGACCACGGGGTATGAATAGATCACACCCTCGGGGATACCGTAGCTACCGTCGGAGGGGATACCCATCGACACCCAGTCTCCCTGTGCCGATCCCCGGAACCAGTCGCGGATGTGATCGATGGCGGCCGAACCGGCGGAAGCGGCCGAGGAGGCGCCACGCGCCTTGATGATGGCGGCGCCGCGCTGCTGTACGGTCGGGATGAAGGTTTTCTCGATCCAATCGGCATCGACGAGGCTGCGAGCGGACTGCCCTTTGACGAAGCAGTGATTGATGTCGGGATACTGGGTCGCCGAGTGGTTTCCCCAGATGATCATTTTCTGGATGTCGTTCACGTGACTGCCGGTTTTCTCGGCCAACTGCGACAAGGCGCGGTTGTGATCGAGACGCGTCATTGCCGTGAAGCTCTGCGGCTTGAGCGACGGTGCGTTCTTCATGGCGATCAATGCGTTCGTATTCGCCGGGTTTCCAACGACGAGCACGCGAACATCGCGAGCTGCCACATCGTTCAGAGCCTTGCCCTGAGCAGAAAAGATTTGTGCATTGGCGAGGAGTAGGTCTTTGCGCTCCATTCCCGGTCCGCGCGGACGCGCGCCGACGAGCAGAGCCGCGTGACAGTCCTTGAACGCCACCCGAGCATCGTCCGTCGCGATGACTTTATTGAGCGTGGGGAACGCGCAGTCGTTGAGTTCCATCACCACACCCTGCAGGGTGGGCAGAGCCGGCGTGATCTCGAGAAGGTGCAAGTTGACGGGCTGGTCGGGGCCAAGCATGGCTCCCGAGGCGACACGGAAGGCGAGGGCGTAGCCGATCTGGCCAGCGGCGCCGGTAATGGCGACATTCAAAGGCTGCTTCATCTCGAGAGTCTCCGGGGAAACAAGTTATTTTCGCGCGCGGATTCTACGGTATCGCCCCTGGCGAGAGACGATGTTCAGGCGACCCTTGACTCTGTTTTAGTGTTGTAGTTATATATAACACTAGAAGGAATGTTCAGGAGGAAGTACCGTGAGCACATGTCCGATCAATCAGATTTCCACGGATTTGGCCCCGATCGTGGCGGCCACCTTGATGGCGTTCGCGCTGACCTTCAGTTTTTTCTGGGGTCTGATCGAGGCTTCCGGCGCCCTTTAAACGACTGGACCCTCGGAGCGTCGTGAATGGACTCGCAATGGACTGACAACGCTCCGATCTATCGCCAACTCCGAGATCGTGTGGTGGCGATGATCCTCGAGGGAGTGTTGAAGGAGGGCGATCCTTTGCCCTCTGTTCGTAACGTTGCGGCAGAGTTTCGTATCAACCCGCTGACCGTCCTCAAGGCCTATCAGGCGCTCGCCGATGAACAACTCGTCGAGAAGCGTCGAGGACGAGGGATGTTCGTCAATGCGGGCGCCCGCGAAACCTTGCTCAAAGATGAGCGCGGCCGATTCCTTCGCGACGAGTGGCCGCGTACCCGCGCCACCATCGACAGGTTGGGCTTCACAGTGGACGAGCTGATGTCCACAGGAAAACAAAAATGACTGACGCAGTCATCGTCGCCAAAGATTTACGTAAGCATTATGGAAAGCAGGCCGTTGCGCTCGATGGCGTGAGTTTCACGGTGGGCCGCGGCCGAATCGTCGGTCTCATGGGACCCAACGGCGCCGGAAAGACGACCGCTCTGAAGGCCATACTCGGATTGACACCGTTCGAGGGGCATCTCGATGTGCTCGGTCGCGACCCGCGACGCGAGCGCGATAGCCTCATGCAGGACGTCTGCTTCATCGCCGATGTCGCCGTACTGCCCAAGTGGCTGCGTGTGAGCGACGCTATCGATTATGTCGCCGGTGTACATCCCCGATTCGACAGAGCGCGGGCCGACGCCGTATTGGCACGAACCGAAATACGTCGACGAAGCAAAGTGGGCGAGCTGTCTAAGGGCATGATCACCCAGTTGCATCTCGCACTCATCATGGCGATTGACGCCAAGTTGCTGGTGCTCGATGAGCCCACGCTCGGTCTCGATCTTCTATATCGAAGGGCGTTCTACGAGACTTTGCTCAACGATTACTTCGATCATGAGCGGACGATCCTCGTGACGACGCATCAGGTCGAAGAGATCGAAAATCTTCTAACCGATGTGCTGCTTATCAACCACGGTCGTATCGTCCTCGACTCGGCGATTGATGATCTGCCGAGTCGCTTTGTTCAACTGATCGCCAACGGCGAGTCGCGCGAGGCAGCGCGGCGCCTCGGACCGATATACGAGCGCGAAGTCTTCGGTCGAACCGCATTCGTATTCGAAGGGCGAGAGGCAGCGGAGCTCGCCGCGCTCGGCGAGATACGAACCCCCTCTGTGGCTGATCTCTTCGTTGCCAAAATGGCCGGGAGTGCGTCATGAACACCAAGTCGTTTTTTACGCTCGTCGAGCGGGAAACTTGGGAGCATCGCGGGCTGGTCTGGGTGCCCGTCATTACTGCTGCGCTCATCGTTCTCGCAGCAATCATCAGCTCGAACGTCTCAGGAAGTATTCGGCTCGATGTCGAGCTCGACGGCGAGAGTTCGGCGTTCTTCGCTCAATTGGCGACTGATGAGGTCGCTCAGGCGCGGCTCTTCAGTATCTGGATGGGCTCCATCGGGCTCCCCGTGCTCGTCATCACCATCATCGTTCTATTTTTCTATTTGCTCGATGCGCTTTACGCCGAACGTAAGGATCGCAGTATCTTGTTTTGGAAATCGATGCCTGTCTCCGATTCGGCGACGGTGCTCTCCAAGTTGTTCACCTCGATGGTGGCCATACCTTTGTGGGTCTGGGCCGTATCACTCGTGATGGGCCTGTTGACCTTCCTGATCATTGCCTTAAAGGTTTCAGGAACGCCGATTGCACCGCTCGGGAAGTTTCATTTAGGCGCTTGGCTTGTTCTGCAGGTCACGCTTCTACAGAACCTTCTGCTCGCTTCGTTGTGGTACGCGCCCATTGCAGGCTGGTTGCTGCTCGTGTCGGTTTGGGCGAAGCGTGCGCCATTTCTTTGGGCGGTGCTACCTCCGGCGCTCGTGATGCTGTTCGAGGAAATCATTTTCAATACGGAGCATGTCGCCTATCTCATCGGATATCGATTGACGCATTACTTCGAATCGGCCTCAATGGGTTTTAACGTCGAGACGGGCGCCGGATCGCAAGTGATCTTCGATTCCATCAAAAATACATACGAGGGGATGAGCGCTGCATCGCTATTAGCCGAGCCACATCTTTACTCAGGGCTTGCCGTAGCCGCGATATTCGTTCTGCTCGCGATTCGTCTGCGGCGTTGGCGCGACGACGCCTGACGCGGTCGTCAGAGGTGAGCGCCGCTCGTTACGATTTCGGTGATACGGCGGGCTTTGGCGCGCGCCGCATCGATCGAATGGGCTCTGGCGAGCGAGACGCCCATACGCCGCTGACCACTCACGTCGGGTTTGCCGAAAAGTCTTAGAGAGGTGTCAGGCTCTGCGAGCGCTTGATCGAGTCCGCTGAAGCTCACGTTAGCGGAGTCCCCTTCGACGAGAACGGCGCTCGATGCAGACGGGCCGAACTGACGGATCACCGGGATCGGCAACCCGAGAATGGCACGCAGATGCAGTGCGAATTCCGAGAGGTCTTGGGAAATCATCGTGACCATGCCGGTATCGTGCGGGCGAGGCGACACCTCGCTGAACCATACCGAGTCGCCTTTCACAAAAAGCTCGACCCCGAATAGACCTCGTCCCCCTAGGGCTGCGGTCACTCGTTCGGCGATACGTTGGCTTTCTTTGAGTGCGGCGTCGGTCATTGGATGCGGTTGCCATGATTCACGATAGTCGCCCGCGATTTGCAGATGGCCGATCGGATCGCAGAATGACGTTCCACCGGCATGACGAACTGTGAGCAGGGTGATTTCGTAATCGAACTCGACGAAGCCCTCGACGATCACTCGACCGGCACCAGCGCGACCGCCGGCTTGAGCGTAATCCCAGGCGCGATCGATATCGGCGGATTCTCGTACGACGCTTTGGCCTTTTCCCGAACTCGACATCACCGGCTTCACGACGCAAGGCGTGCCGATCGCGGCAACAGCCGATCGATATTCGTCGGGCGTCGAGGCGAATCGGTAGGGCGACGTGGGTAGACCTAAATCCTCGGCCGCGAGACGTCGAATACCCTCACGGTCCATGGTTAACCGCGCCGCACGTGCGGTCGGGATGACGTTGAATCCTTCGGCTTCGAGCGCGAGCAATTCTTCGGTCGCGATGGCTTCGATTTCCGGGACGATGAATTGGGGCTGCTCTCGCAGCACGAGCTCCCGCAAGGCCGCTCGATCAAGCATGCGGATGACATGAGCACGATGTGCGACCTGCATGGCCGGTGCGTCGGCATATCGATCGACGGCAATCACCTCGAGGCCGAGCCGCTGCGCTTCGATCGCCACTTCTTTTCCGAGCTCCCCCGAGCCGAGGAGCATCAGGCGCGTGGCCGAAGGTTTGCGGGGAGTGCCAATGGTGGTCATGCGAGGCCTCGGGATAGACTGCTTGGCAGTTTAACTTCAGGAATTTCCGTCATGTCCGATCCAGTCATTGCCAGCAAAACCCCGTACGCCGTCGATGTCGAGGTGGGGAAAACCTATTGGTGGTGTACCTGTGGCAAGTCCGCTAAGCAGCCCTTTTGCGACGGGTCGCACAAAGGCTCGGCTTTCACGCCGATGAAGTACGACGCCGACAAGACCGGGACAGTCTGGTTCTGCGGGTGCAAACACACCGCCAAGGGCCCGCTATGCGACGGGTCTCACAAAAAGCTGTAACGCTAAGCAATTGATATTTAAGAAAATTATCACGGCGTCGAAGATGTCTTATTTAGTACAGCTTTTGTTCTGTACAAATGCTTGACACGCTAAGGTCGGCCGGTAGAATTGCGCTCGTCAACCGTCCCTTCTGACGAGTGACCCCCGTTCGGGCGGATCGAAAGATCCGCCCAATTTTTTTCCGGGGTCAGATATCCCGCTCAGCCCGACAGTCGTTCGCTGAGTTCTAGCCAGCGCTCCTCGAGCGAGGCGATTCGCCCCAAGAGCTTGGCGTGTGACTCGGGCAGCTTCTCGAGCGCCGCATCGGTCGAGGCATACGACTTGGGGTCCGCCATCCGTTGTTCGAGTTCCAGTCGCTCTTTCCCGAGGCGCTCGAGATCTTTCTCCACCTTTCGCAGCTCGGCGCGAAGGGGTGTGACTGCGTTTCGGCTCTCGGCCTCCTGACGCTTTCGATCTTTACGCGACGACGTCTGATTCGAATCCGACCCGTTAGAGCTCGACCCTGCGCGGGATCGACGCGAGAGCCAATTGGCGTAATCGGCGAGATCGCCATCGAAAGGCATGACCTCGCCGTGACCGACGAGTACGAATTCGTCGCAGACACTGCTCAACAACCCTCGATCGTGCGATACGACGACCACCGCGCCCTCGAACTCCTGCAAGGCGAGTAATAACGAATCGCGCATCTCGAGGTCGAGATGGTTGGTGGGCTCATCGAGCAACAGCAGGTTAGGTCGGCGCGCCACCAGAATGGCGAGCGATAACCTGGCGCGCTCGCCACCCGAGAAGGACGCGACAGGTTCGAACACCCGATCGCCCGAAAAGTTGAATCGACCGAGATGATCACGCTTTTGTTGTTCGCCCCAAGCCGAGGCCTCCGGGCCGCCGCGACGGGTCAGCTCGAGGATGGCTGTGCTCGATGCGTCGAGCTGATCGACCTCGAGCTGTGCAAAAAAACCGGTCTCGAGATCGGGTGCGCCCGTCCGCGTACCCGTCTTCGGCTCGAGCTCGCCAGCGATCGTTTTCATCAGGGTCGACTTGCCGGCGCCGTTTCGGCCGAGGATGCCGAGCCGTGCACCCGGCGCAATCGACATCTTGACCCCAGAAATCACCGTACGGTTTTCGTATCCAGCGCTGATTTGGTCGAGATCGACGAGCGGCGCAGGTAGCTTGCGCGGCAACTTGAACTCCCAGTCGTAGGCCGCCTCGGCATGTTGCGTGACGAGTGCCGGAAGTCGTTCTAACCATTTAATGCGGCTTTGGGCTTGTCTAGCCTTAGTCGCTTGGGCACGAAAACGATCGATGAAACTTTGAACGCGCGCCGTCTCGCGTTTGATTCGTTCGTTTTCAGCCTGTTGCTGCGCGAGTCGTGACAGTCGCTGTGTTTCGAACTCGCTGAAGTTTCCGGAGTAACTCTCGATACGCCGTGCCGAAATATGCAGCACGCGCCCAATGATGGCGTCGAGAAAGTCCCGATCATGCGAGACGAGTAATAACGTTCCGGGATAAGACCGCAGCCAGTCTTGTAACCACAGCACGGCGTCGAGATCGAGATGGTTGGTCGGTTCGTCGAGCAAGAGCAAATCGGAGCGACACATGAGTGCCCGAGCGAGATTGGCCCGCATGCGCATACCGCCCGAAAAATCAGCGATGGGGCGGTCGATGGCAGCCGGGTCGAAGCCAAGGCCATCGAGCAACTCGGCAGCTCGTGTTCGCGCCGTATATCCGCCGAGCGAATCGTATTCGCCCAGCAAATGAGCATGACGGATGCCATCGTCCGATTGCTCCGCCTCGGCGAGCTCGAGCTCGCAGGCGCGCAGCGCGGCATCGCCGTCTATCACGTGCTCGATGACGGGTTGTTGCGAGTGCGGCAACTCCTGCGCGACTGACGCGACAGAAAGTTTTCCAGGAAGCTCGAACTCGCCACGGTCGGGCGCGAGCTCTCCCCGCAGTAAAGATAAGAGTGACGACTTACCGCAGCCATTTCGTCCGACGAGCCCGACCTTTTCGCCACGGAGGATGCTGACCGATACGTCCTCCAGCAAGGGCTCTGGACCGCGGCGAAGTTGAATATTGCGCAGATGAATCACGGCCGCAATTGTACGTGTATGCTCGCCGCTCATGCGGCTCGTACAACCTCTGCGTGGCTCTCTTGGCGAACTCGAACTGACCGGCCGGAGTCGTCAGCATGTCGTGGAGGCGTCGGATATTGGCTGTACCCTCCAGCGAGATGCGTTGTCCGCTTTTCTTGCGTTGCGTGAGGCAGCGCAGGCGGCTGGGTTCGATCTGCGAGCCGCGTCCTCATTCAGGGATTTCGATCGTCAGCTGACGATCTGGAACTCGAAATTTCGTGGTGAACGCCCGATTCTCGACAGATCGGGTAATCAATTGGATGCTGCGACGCTATCGCTCGCGGAACGAGTCGATGCAATTCTGCTGTGGTCGGCACTGCCCGGCGCGAGTCGACATCATTGGGGCACGGACTTCGACGTTTTCGATGCGGCAGCGATGCCCGAGCGATCTAGGCTTCGCTTGGTCCCCGAGGAATATGAAATTGGAGGGCCATTTGCGCCGCTTACGTCATGGCTCGACACGCATATGCATCAGTTCGGTTTTTTTAGACCGTACGTTGCACCGGTTAGAGGAGGCGAGCCAAGCGGCGTTAGTCCCGAGCCTTGGCATCTCAGTTATGCCCCACTCGCAACAGAGTGCCTCAATGCGCTGACCCCCGAAATTTTGTCACGCGCGATAGCGTCTTCATCAATGGACGGACGCGAAGTCGTATTGGCGCGCATCGAAGAACTGCATCATCGTTTTGTTGCCGATGTTGCGCCTGCGTCTGCAGCCTCACTCGCGGTGAAACTCGGCGATCACCGGCGTATGGTCTGAGGGGCGCTCGGCGCGTCGAGGCTCGCGATCGATATGTGATGCCACGCAACGTTTGGCGAGTTCAGTGGTCGCAAGGATCAGATCGATCCGTAGTCCGTGATTACGTCGGAAAGCGGCTGCGCGGTAATCCCACCAGCTGAACGACTTTTCGGGCTGATCGAAATTTCGGAAGACATCGACGAGTCCGGCATCGAGCAATTGACGATACGCTGTCCGCTCGGGTTCGCTGACATGCACGCTACCGACCCAAGCGGCTGGGTCATGCACGTCGCGGTCTTCTGGAGCGATGTTGAAGTCACCGAGAACGATAACGTCACGATTTTTGAGCAATGAGCTACGGAGCCAGTGGTCGAGCGCCTCGAGCCAGCGGAGTTTATAGGCGTACTTATCTGAGCCCGGTTCTTGACCATTTGGTACATAGAGATCGAGCACGACGAGACCATCAGTCTCGGCGGCGAGCACTCTGCGTTGCTCGTCTTCGAATCCGGGAATGCCGGTAGCGATGACCTTCAGTGGTTTCTTGGAGAGTATGGCGACGCCGTTATACGTGCGTTGGCCGCTGTAGACCACTTCGTATCCGAGGTTGGCGATCTCGTCTGCCGGAAAATCAGAATCGGGAATCTTAGTTTCCTGCAGGGCGACGATATCGGGCTTGGCTGTGGCGAGCCATTCGGCAAGTTGAGGGAGTCGGACCCTCAGGGAATTGACGTTCCAGGTGGCGATGGTGGTGTGGGTCATCGCCCTAGGGTAATGCACGGACGACGAAACGGTCATGCTCCCCGCAGCAAGTCGTCGGGACGCCGTGTACGATTCGGGCATGACGACTAGAAGATTTGATCTGGTAGTGATCGGCGGCGGTAGTGGCGGGCTTGCCTGCGCACAGCGTGCGACCGAATACGGCGCCAAAGTGGCGCTCATCGAGTCTGCGCGACTTGGGGGCACTTGCGTCAACGTGGGCTGCGTTCCGAAAAAAGTAATGTGGAATGCCGCCCAGATCGCTCACGCGGCACATGATGCGGCGCACTACGGCTTCGATCTCGACCTGCGCGGCCATGACTGGGGTGCGCTTAGAGAGGCGCGTGAGGCCTATATCCATCGACTCAATGGCATCTACGAGCGTAATCTCGCGAATAAAAAAATAGAGTTCTTTCGAGGGCACGGACGGTTTGCCGCCGTGGGCGAGGTGCAGATCGGCGATGAAACCCTCGAGGCCCCTCACGTGGTGATCGCGACGGGCGGGCGGCCCGCCGTACCGGCCATTCCGGGCGCAGAGTTCGGGATCACGTCAGATGGCTTTTTCGCTCTCGAGAAAAAACCTGACCGGGTTGCGGTTGTAGGGAGTGGTTACATCGCCGTTGAACTTGCAGGCGTATTCGCCGCACTCGGCAGTCGGGTGTCGCTCGTTATTCGCCACGAGCATGTGCTGCGCCACTTCGATAGCATGCTCGGCGATACCCTCATGAAGATCATGCGCGATGAGGGCACGACTATCGAAACCAATGCTACGCCCCGCGCCCTCGAACGCGATGCCGACGGCAGTCTGCGCATGCTCACGGCAGATGGACGCACCCTTGGCGCGTTCGACTGCGTGGTGTGGGCTATCGGTCGTGACCCGATGGTCGAGGGGATCGGCCTTGATCGCGCAGGCGTTAAGTTAGACGACTCTGGACACATTGCGGTCGATCGGTTTCAGCAAACGAACATCGGTGGCATTTACGCCATCGGCGATGTCACGGGACGCGCCTTGTTGACACCTGTGGCCATCGCCGCAGGGCGTCGACTGTCTGACAGAGTCTTCGGGGGTATGACGGAGCGTCATCTCGACTACTCGATCATTCCGACGGTAGTGTTTAGTCATCCACCGATCGGTACGGTGGGTCTCAGCGAACAGGAAGCCCGAGATCGCTACGGCGCAGAATCTTTGAAGATCTATACGTCAGGGTTCGTGCCGATGTATCACGCACTGACGTCGCGAAAGCCGCGTGCCGAAATGAAACTCGTCACCGTGGGCCCTGAGCAGCGGGTCGTGGGCTGTCATGTCATCGGCGCGGGCGCCGACGAAATGCTGCAAGGATTTGCCGTCGCCGTGAAGATGGGCGCGACTAAGCGCGACTTCGACGACACGATCGCCATTCATCCAACGAGTGCAGAGGAATTCGTCACGATGCGCTGAGGGGCTTAACCTCGCCGAGTAGCAACCGTCGCAGATACTCGGGCGCGACGAGATGACAATATCGCGTACCCCTAAACTGCGGCGGTGCGGCAAGGTAACGCGGGTCAAGCCAGTCGTTGCGCATCGCTTTTGCTTGTATTCGCAAATGTCCTGACTCGTCGATTCGTGCCATGGCATAAGGTTCGAGCCAAATGGGGCCCATCGTCGTAACGATATCCGGGTCCATCAATACTTTTTTTCCACCGTCGAATCGTAAGCGTCGGCGCTCGGCCGGGGTCATCGAGGCGAGGACGCGTTGCAAGGTGAGGGCGTTCACACCGCTACATCCGATATCGGCACCCGCCGCCTCCGGGCCGTACTCACTCACTAGGTGATCGGCAGTCTTCATCTTGCAGGACACCATCATGGCTGTCGCATTCGGTGCCGTACTCTCTGGCCAGACATATTGAGTGGTGACGAGAGGGCGAGCGACAGGTTTCGACTTGGTGAAGGTGGCGACGTCCGTGTGTATTTCATTCCGGGCCTGCACTTTTGAGCTGACGATGGCCGCTTGAGCTTCGATGCAGAAGCTGTCGGTCGTCTTTGCCGGAGCGACCGATGTGACCGGAGCGAAAGAGCAGCCAGACAGTAGCAAGCCCACCGCCAAGGCACTGAACGAAGAATTTGAAGCCATCTTTGGACCTCCTCTCTGTCCGCAAGGTACACGCTTTTAGCGCTCAAAGTTGACTTGGTGGGCCGCGCCGACCGAAATCGTCGGGTGACACGCATACCACTTAAGACATCGACCGCTTTTGGTAAGGCGACGCTCGTCGCAGTGCTATTGTTGGTCGCCGGCTGCGATCGCGGCTCTGCGCCCTTGCCGTCCGAGTCTTTGCAGATTCGTATCAACTTGTTGTGCACGACGTGTGACGACTTCCTCCGGTGCGACGCATCGGGCGTGGCATCTGAGACCCAGTCCTATCGACTTTACAGACTGCGCGAAAAGAGTTTTTGGGCGCAGATTGCGACGATCTGGGATTACCTCATTCAACTGGTGCGTCGTAAGACGACTGACGTTCGGCCCCTGTCGATTTACGAAAACCAAGGTGAAGTTAGACGGATCACAAGCTCGGTCGGTAAGGCCCGTGTCGACGCCGCTGCGGGGCTCATTCAGTTGCCAGACTCGACGATCGACATGCGGAACGGCGAGTGGCGGACGCCCACCGGCGCGCTGCAGGGGCAGTGCCGCACGATGCCCCGCCGAGAAGGCTATGCCTGGGTGCGCGCGATGCTCGGGCGTGAGTTACCTACCGGGAGAGCTCCGTGAACGAACGCCCGAAACTCGGCGCCGGTCGGATCGCCGTGCTGGTTCTTCGATATCTACTCGCCGTGTTTTTTTTGGGTGCAGCGGTCAACAAATGGCGTCAGCAATACATCACCACTGACCGCTTGTCGCAGATCTTCATGCAGCGACTCGAAGAAATCGATCCTGAATCTTTCGGGGCATGGTTCATCGAAAATATCGGGCTCCCACACTATCAACCGCTGGCTTGGCTCGTGTGCTGGGGCGAGACTCTCATCGCAGCCGGGTTGTTATTCGGCTTCATGACGCGCAGTGCAGCCGCAGGCGCCATGCTCATGATGTTTTCATTTGCGATCGGCGGTTACTACGACGCGTCCCTAATCGTGCTCGCGCTGATGTTTCTGCCTTTCGTTATCTGGCCGACTGGTCGATGGCATGGTCTCGACGCGAAGATGCATGCCCGCTATCCCAACTTATGGATGTTTCGCTGAATTCTTTGGAGATCTGTTATGAGTGATCACTCAACCGGCGCCAAGTTCGGCCCGGTCCGTCTGATGCCAGGCGTCACCCGCGGGCATGTCGGCGCTTATCTTTGGGCGGCGTTCGTCAGCATCGGAATTTTCACCTACGCGACGACTCTTCAGCCGTATTTGCTCGAGGTGAATATCGGTGTGCCGGTCGGGCAGCGCGGCAGCGTGTCTGGAGACCTGCAGTTCTGGCAGGAAATCATCACCTTGATGTGTGTGGGGCTATTCGGAGCGTGGTCCGATCGGGTAGGGCGCCGAGTGGTTTATATCACCGGCTTTCTCATTACTGCGCTCGCGTATGCGGCATACCCGTTCGCGAACGATGTCGGACAGCTGCTCATCTATCGACTCATCTATGCCGTCGGAATCGCCGCGCTCGGTGGCATGTTAGCCACGGTGCTTGCGGACTATCCTGTCGATGCAGATCGAGGCAAGCTCACCGGAATCTCGTTCTTTCTCAATGCCGTAGGGGCATTGCTGTTTTTCGCCGTACTCACGCGCTTGCCGTCTTTCTATCAAGGCTTCGGCGCTACGGAGACCGAAGCGGGGCGGTTCGCCTATCTCTCCATCGCTGCCGTATGTGTCGTGAGTGCACTCGTCATGATAGGCCTCAAGCCGGGGCGACCCGATCAGGTGGCCGAGCGACTGCCGTTGCGGACCTTGATGACTCAAGGCATCGCGGCGGGTCGTCAGCCTCGTATCGCATTGGCGTATGCCGCGTCGTTCGCAGCTCGCGCCGATCTCGTTATCGTCGCGCTGTTTTTGTCGTTATGGGTGCAAACGGCCGCCATCGCTGATGGTGCGACCGCTGCTGAAGCGTCGTCGCGTCAGGGTGCGTTATTCGGAATCGTGCAAGGCTCGGCCATGCTTTGGGCGCCGATCTTCGGCTGGATGGCCGATAAAGTGAATCGGGTCACGCTCGTCATCATTGCGACGATACTCTCGATTGCCGGGTATGGCTGGATGGGATTCACACCCGATCCCGCGATGGGCGGAGCGGCATTCGGAGCGGCAGCGATGCTCGGGATCGGCCAAGCGAGCGGCATTCTTGCCTCTCAGGTGCTCATCGCCCAAGAGGCACCAAGTGCGATTCGAGGTGCCGTCATCGGCATGGTGGGGTTCTTTGGCGCACTCGGCATCCTCGTGATCTCGAAGATCGGGGGCTATACCTTCGACGAGTGGCGCCCTGGCTCTCCCTTCATCATCATGGCCGGAGCTAACGTCTTGCTGTTGGCGTTCGCTATTTGGGTGCGTTCGCGGCGCTGAAGCGGCTTCTCGAGAAGAGTACTGCGCCGAGGGCCAGCGAGATCGACGCCGCCACGAATGACGCACCGGCGAAATGCAGTTGCGCCATCGACAGGCTGAATAGGTGCGTCATCGTGAATGGAGTGACCAGGGCCGTGAAGCTCACGATTCCCGAGATGGCACCCTGAAGCTCGCCTTGAGCATTGGCGGGTACTTGTCTCGAGAGAATTGCCCGAATCGACGGCATGGTGAGACCGATCAGACAGGCGATGGGCACGCTCGCGAAGAGCATCCAGGGCTCCGTTGAAAAAGCGTAGCCTAAAAAACCGATCGAACCGGCTGAAAGTCCGATTAGCGCGGAACGGTGTTCGCCGAGCTTACGGGTGAAGACGCCGACGAGACCGCCTTGTACGACGGCGGTTCCCAACCCGAGCACTGCGAGCGAGATGCCCATCTCGCGCTCCCCCCAGCCGAACTTCGCCATGGTCATCCAGGTCCAGGTCGAGGGCAGCGTATCGTGTCCGATCTGATACATGAACAAGACGAACAAGAGTAACGCCGCCCCTGGAATCGCGCGCATCGATCGGATAGCGCCCAACACGTTCGCGCGTCGTGCCGAGAACGCGCGTCTCTGACCTTCGGGCAGCGTTTCTTTGAGAACCATTACGGCAATCAGAAAGTTGATCGCCGTGAATACTGCTGCAGCAAAGAACGGAACTCGTGGCCCATAGCCACCAAGCAAGCCTCCGACGACAGGACCTACGATGAAGCCCATACCCCAGGCTGCACCATTAAGACCAAAATATTTGGCTCTTTGATCAGGCGGAATGATATCGGCGACTACGGCATTGGCGGTCGAGAACGTTGCGCCCGCAATACCCGCGATGATTCGACCAACGAACAACCACGCTAGCGTGGGCGCGAGGCCCATGAGCACATAGTCGACCGATAGAGCCGCCAGCGATGCGAGGAGTATCGGTTTTCTGCCATAGCGATCGCTGAGATTTCCGAGGATAGGTGAAAAGATGAATTGCATCGAGGCGTAGGCGAGCGTGAGCCAGCCTGCGATCGGCGCGGCATCAGCGAGCGATGCTCCCGATAGTTGCATGACGAGTTGAGGTGCAACGGGAATGATGATTCCGATGCCCATCGAATCGATGAACAAAGCCATCGCTACGATGGGTAGCATGCGTCGTCTTGGATCTGTGGTCATGTCAAACCCCGTCCCTTTGAGGCTCGGTATCGCTGCACCATCTCGAGCGCTGATCGCTCGGATGGCGGAAGCTCGATGTCACTGCAGGAGATAGGCGTGGTTCGCTGGCCCCAACGCAAAAGATGCGCGCAAAAGGTGAGGCCTCCGCCAAATGCCGGCATCAGCAGCAGTGAGCCAGGTTGAACTCGCCCGTCTTCTAGCGCTTCGCACAAAGCCACGGGTACGGTTGCAGCCGACATATTGCCGTAGCGACTGACGCTGACGTAAACGCGGTCCATTGAAATTCCGGCACGCTTGGCGACGGCTTCGATGATGCGCAAATTAGCTTGATGAGGGACGGCAAGATCGACGTCACTCGCCGCGAAGCCCGAACGCGTCAAGACATCTTCGCTCGCGAGGCCCATGCCATTAACGGCTTTCTTGAAGATTTCCTGGCCTTCGAATTGCCACTCGGTCGAGCCGAGCATCCGACCTTGATGAACGTAGGCGCCGCCGATGCCATGGATGCGAAGGATTTCGCGTGACTCGCCATAGCAGCCGAGCTTTTCGAGTAGCAAGCCTTCGTCTTTATCGGTGGCTTGCAGGACCACTGCGGCACAGCCGTCACCGAAAAGCACCGACACGTTACGATCGTCCCAGTCCATATAAGGGGAGATCAGTTCGCCGCCGACGACCAGCGCGTTACGGACGACCCCACTTTTGATCATTGCCGCAGCTGTCGACAGACCGTAAAGAAAGCTCGTGCATGCAGTATTGACGTCCATGGCACCACAGCCATCGGCGCCTAAACGAGCTTGGAGTCCCGATGCCATGTTAGGGCATTGATCGTCATGGGTTGTGGTGCCGAAGACGATGAGGTCGAGATCTTTGCCTTGGAGACCGGCACAGGCGAGCGCCCGGCTCGCAGCAACATGAGCCATGTCACCGAGCGAGACGTGCGAGATCCGTCTTTCCTTGATTCCGGTTCGAGAGGTGATCCACTCGTCCGTCGTCTCGAGGAAGGTCGCGATATCTGCGTTGCTGAGCACGGCCGGCGGCAAGCATTTGCCCCAGCCCGTTATGGTTGCATTCAACATAAGCCCCCCGTGGCGCGAGGATACCCCGGTTTGTCGTTTCCGTCAGTCGGCCATGTGAAACGAAGGTTTTGGCAATCAAGGAACTGACGCAGCTATCGTCGAAGCGCCCACGAACGAAAGGGGGGATTTCGATATGTGGATGCCGCCGCTCGAAGACGCTTGGCAAGGGAAGGTGCAGTTTTACGAACTGCTGTTTGGCACATGGACCGCCTATGCATTTCTCGTTGCGCTTTGGCAGAGCGTTCTTAAAGAGCCTCTCGACGAGTGGCGTTACGCCTTGCTGACGTTCTTCGGTGCAGGGGCGTTCTGGGTCAATCATTACTTCCAGCAATCACCGTTGTGGTTAGTGTTGATCAATCTCTACACAGTGTTTTTTCTGGTCTCTTGGTGGACTATCGCGATTCGCGGACGACAGCGCTCTGGCGCTTGGAAATTCGCTGCGTTGATCAGCGCCGTGGTCTACACAATCGCGTTCATCATGTTCGAGCAACTGTCTCGCTATGGGGTCGAGCATTGGGGCATGCACGAGTTTTGCTGGATGTCGCTCTCATTCCTCGGGTTCTGGTGGCTGATTGTTTGGCGGTCACGATCGACCGTGAAGCCGAAGCTGATCGCAGAGAGCCCTTATCCGAAGCCTCAGTGGCGCGGTGCAGGCGGAAACATCTAATCGTGTCGCCCGATTAAGCCGACGCGAGAACCTCTAGCGATACGCGTTCGCCTGATTCGAACGCCGCTTCCATGCCGCGGCTTCCGACGGCCGTGTGCTCGCCACAGAAGAAAAGTCGTTTGTGCGGCTTGGCGATGGACGCGCGCAACTCTCGAACTTGTCCGGGTTGGAAGATCGCCCAGTCGCCCGCCGAGAACGGATCGGCGCTCCATGAGTGTACGGCCCCAACGCGCAGCAAGCCTTTCGCGGCGGGGCGAAGGCGCTCGAACTCCGACACGATCAGACGTGAACTCTCCTCGGGGCCCAGCCGGTCGAGATACTGAGCGTTGAGTCCGCGAGCCCAGACCGTGAGGCTCGTCACTTCGTCGTCCGTCTTGCCGAATTTTTGAGCCAGCACCATACCGAGCGGCCCGTCCGTCCACATCGACGGAGACAGTCCGTCATCGAGCCAGAAAGGACGCTTTGCGATCAGATGATATTGGGTGATCGGAATGTAGCCGAGTGACTGAATCGCCTTGTATTGCAGGGGCTCCGGAAGAGGGTCGATGGCCACGTGACGCAGCGTCGAAAACGGCATCGAGCAAACGACCGATTTCGCCTTATAGCTTCGACCGTCGCTACAGGTCACCTTCGCGCCTGTGTCGGTGACCTCGATCGCTGTCACGCGTCGATTGAATAGTAGATCGCCTTTCAGCTTTTTAGCCATGGCGATAGGCAGCTTTTGATTGCCGCCTTTGAAAGCTCCGATGAGTACGCCCGGCGGGACGCCCGCTGCAGGAACTCCGGTGGATACATTTGAGGCGCCCGTACGAGAAAACGCAGAAACGCCACCGCGATTGACTGCCATCCAGTGGTCTGCGTAAGCCTGTTGCAGCAGTGAGACATCGCGTGATGTCGTGCCATAGGCGATGTTGGTGTCGAAGCCGAGCTGGATCATCGCGTCCGTCGCACCGTGCGACGTCAAGAAGTCGTGTACCGAGATATCGTACTGAGCGTATTTCGGGTCATGCCAGTTTTCGAGATCGCGAAACGGCATGTGCTGCCTGAACATCGCGTCGCCCCAACTCCAAGGCGGAAGTTTTCGCAACTCACCCGCAAACGGATTTTTCGGATGCATCGCCCAATCTTTGAGCGGTACACGCTCACCCCCGATGAATAACTCCTGGCCTGAGCGATTGGAAAAGAGTCGAGGTGCCAGATTGACCACTTCGATGTTGTGTCGTGCCGCCGCCGCGATGCAGCGGCCATACGCATTGGCGATGGTATTGCCGCCGACTTCCGGGTGGCCTGGTAAATCGAACAAGGTATAGACCCGACCGCCTACTCGGTTGCGTCCCTCGAGTACGAGGACAGAAAGCCCGTTCTCTTCGAGGGTGAGTGCGGCTTCAAGCCCTGAGAGCCCGGCACCGATGACGATGACATCGGGATCACCGGAGCCGGACGCATGGACGATCGGTGAGAGTCCGGCGATGGCGCTCGAAACCGCAGTGGAGGCGACGAATTCCCGGCGATTCATGGGCATGGCTCTTCTCCCGTGGACTCAGCGCATTCGACAGATATGGAGTTTAGGCTCGGTGATGGATCCGATATATAGGCGTCCGCCGAAGGCCGCACCGACACTTCCGGCGGAAATGGCGGATCCGTCATTGACATAGATCGGCGTCAGGACGCCCGAAGCATAGCGAAGGATCGTGGTCGGGGCGCGGTGTGAGGCGTCTCCGAAATGTCGTATCAGATCGAGAAGTTTTGCGTGAGTAGCGATCCAGAGCGCTCCGTCTGCATCGACATTGATATTGTCAGGAGAGCCGTCGATCTCGATGTGCTCTCTAAAAACGAGTTCTCCGGTGAGAGGGTTGCGCGTATACACCGAAATTCGTTTTCCGAGAGTCTCCGCCACATACACCGTAAGACCGTCCGGAGAAAGGCCCATGCCGACCGCACTTTTGAGCCCCTCGGCGGCGATCGTCATCGTTTCGCCATCAAAATAAACGACTTTTGAGAGCCCGCGGCGAAACAGCGATTCGGCGATGCGTTGGAAAATGCCGGTGGCGCCTTTGTCATTTGCAACGTAAAACTGTTGCGGTCCGACTGCAACGATGGCGTTCGGCGAAACGAGCAATGGATCGCGGACCGATCCGACATGTGCAAATCGGTTATCAGCATCTTGCTCAAAAATCTCTACGACATGATCTTCACCTTCAGGATGACTGATCACGAACAACCGTTGTTTGCCGTCGCCCATGCGATAAAGCGACATACCGTGAGGCCTGAACCCCGACGGCGCCGATGAAAGCGCAGGCTCGGCTCTTAGCGGATCGGCAACCAGATCGACTTGAAGCACCGTTCCTTTGACGTCATTACCCTCAACGAGGCTGCGACGATCGAGAGAGGAGAGATAGGCGATGCTTCGATTACGATCGATCTGGATATCCTCGGCGCTGGCGTTGAGCGATAGCGTGCTGCAGGCCCCGGGCGATCGATTGCGGAGGTC
>Ga0075471_10000374_pt1 | contig 26480 bp, 33 predicted proteins | sample DEB19_08_DNA_2_FD_74787 | JGI IMG/M metagenome (GOLD analysis project Ga0075471, IMG submission 74787) | Aqueous microbial communities from the Delaware River and Bay under freshwater to marine salinity gradient to study organic matter... | ecosystem: Environmental > Aquatic > Marine > Coastal ...
CAGCCCACCGCAAAGCTGGAAGAGGCCGTGGCCGCTGCCCGTCTCGAGGAACGGGCTCGGATCCGTGCCATCGTCAATTCGGAAGCAGCCGAAGGCCGCAAGGCGCAGGCCTTGATGCTCGCGACCGAAACGTCGCTCAGTGTCGCGGAAGCCGAGAAGATCCTCACCGCCTCGCCGAAGGAAACCCGCATCGAGGCGCTCGCCCAGCGTGCCGCCGCCGGTCCTGAGTTCGGCGCATCCCGTGATCCTGAACCCCCGAACCCCAATGCCCGCGCCGAAGAAGGCTGGAAGCGCGCCATCGCCCGCGCCAACCGACGCTTCGAAAAGGCCTGAGAGGAGAGAAACCCATGACCGTTCTCGTCGAGACCCGCCATCCGGCCGAGTTCATCCTGTCGGAAGCTTCCGGCCAGCGCTCACGCGATACCATCACCATTGCCTTGGGCGCCGGCATCATCGCCGCCGGAACCGTTCTGGGGAGGGTGACCGCCACCGGCAAGTATGTTGCCAGCGCCGTGGGCGCCAGCGACGGCAGCGAGGTGCCCGCCGCCATCAACATCTACGGCGCGGATGCGTCCGCCGCCGATGTCCAGGTCTCCGCCATCCTCCGGGACGCCGAGGTCAACGGCAAGTGCCTCACTTATCACGCCGACCGCGACCAGGCGGCGGAGAAGACCGCAGCCAACGAGGCACTGAAGAGCCTCGGCGTCATCGTACGCTAAGCCTCAGGAGACCAATCCCCATGTCGATCATGAACATCTTCACCCAGGACGCCTTCAGCGTCATGCGTCTCACGGATGCCCTCCGCGAGATTTCCTATGTGCCGTCGCTCATCGGCCAGATGGGTCTCTTCCAGACGGTGAGCATCGACACGCTCGACATCGCCATCGAGAAGGACAAGGCCCAGAACGGCATCCTGATCCAGGCAAGCCCCCGCGGCGGCCCCGGCCAGACCTTCGGCAAGGGCAAGCGCTCGATGCGCACCCTGCGCATTCCTCACTTCCAGGTGGACGATGCCATCAATGCCGACGAGGTCCAGCAGGTCCGGGCCTTTGGCGAGGAGGTGGCGGTCGAAAGGCTGCAGGCCAAGATCGCCGAGCGGGCGGCCGAAGCCTCGCAGTTCTTCGCCCTCACCGAAGAATACCACCGCATCAACATCCTGAAGGCCGGTAAGCTCCTCGATGCTGACGGATCGGTGCTCTTCGACTACTTCACCGAGTTCGGAGAAACCCCTGCCGCCGAGATCGACTTCGATCTCGACAATGCCACCCCGGCCGAAGGCGTGTTCCGCAAGAAGTGCGCGGGCGTCATTCGCCAGATGGCGTCGATCCTCGATGGCATTCCCTACACCGGGATCATGGCGCTGTGCGGGGACACGTTCTTCGACGATCTCATCGCCCACAAGGAAGTGCGCGACACCTACAAGGGCTATGCCGACGCGGCGAGCTTGCGTGGGGCCTACATCAACTCCGGCGCGAGCGGCCTCCATGGCGCCTTCGACTTCGGTGGCATCACCTGGGCCAACTACCGCGGTGGTGGCAGTGTCGGCGTTGACACCAACAAGTGTCATCTGTTCCCCATGGGTGTCCCTGGCCTGTTCCGCACGGTCTATGGGCCGGCCGACTACATCGAGACGGTCAACACCCCGGGCCAGCGCCTCTACGGCAAGCAGTGGGAGATGCAGAACGGCAAGGGCGTGAACCTGGAGTTCCAGATGAACGCGCTCCATTATTGCACCCGCCCCCGCGTGCTTATCCCCGGCAAGCGCACCTGAGGTGACGTCAACCTTCGATGAGTTCGATGCTCTGGCATCGGAAGCCTCGGTGAACTTGTTCGGGGAGGAGGCCATCCTCGGCCCCCGGCGCTACGGCCAGTATGTCGGAGCATCCCCCGATGTCGACCGTATGGCCGTTGCCGTCCGGGGCGTGTTCTCGGCAGTTGCCGCCACTACTGACCTGAAGGGGCAGGCAAGGGGCGGGGAGTTCGCCGGAACGACTCGATTACTGGCGGCCCAATCGACTTTCTGGATTGCGGCCGCTCAGGTTGCCGAACTGGGCTTCCGGCCAGCCAGGGGCGATCTCCTGCGGCTGTCGGGCCGGCCGGGAGAGCCGTGCTTCGCCATCTCGGCCGTCCATCCGACCAGCATGGGCGACCTGAACCTTCTTCTCGTCCGGGAGGATGTTGCGGAATAGGGCATGTTCCCGTCCGGAACATGCCCCCACGCCTGATGGAAAACCGTTCCGTTCGGAAACGGTTTCCGGAATCCACCTTCACGGGGATGACTGTCCATGAGCCTTGCCCGTCTTGCCATGCGGATTGCCGCGGCGCGTGCCCTCCGGGGTGCCACCCTGGCTGAAGCCCGTGTCTACGACAGCGCCATCGCGCCCATCGACGAGACCATCGCCGAGGAGCGCCAGCCTATCCTCATCGTCACCACCGACGACCATGAGATGGAGGTGACGGGGCGGGACCTGTTCCATGGGACCATTGCCTGCGACCTCGTCATCGAGACCGCCATAGCCGCAAGGGTCGATGTGCATGGGGAGGGGGAGGCGGAGAGTGTCATCACCATCCCGCACACCGACGAGGGCATGGAACTGGCCCTCGACCTCATGGAGCACCAGGTCATGGCGGCGCTGATACGCGAGCGCAACGATTGGTCGCGCGTCTGGATGAAGCTCGTACCGCGTATCTCCAGGCGCCTGTCGCGGCGCGGCGCCTCGGTCGAGAAGGGCGTGCGTTTTGCCGCGAGGCAGATCGTGCTCACATGCGATCTGATCGAGGCGCCGCCCGATGGTGCTCCGATTGCCGAAGGGACGGCATGGGCAGAATTGCTTGAAGCCATGAGCGCGGACGCAGATCTCGCGCCCATTGCGCAGATGTTGCGTTCAGAGATCGGGGGTCAGCCGCTCGCCGACTGGCGCCGCGTGGCCAACATGCTCGGTATTCACCTGGAGACGGCGGATGCCATCGGACTTGGGCCCGTGCTGGATCTCGCGCAGAACCCGCAGCCCGCAACGGAACTGGAAGTCACTGGCGGACCGGACCCGTTGATTGTGAACCGCTATACCTCGATCGCCCGGATCGCCGATGCGTGAGGTCGTCGAGCTTGCCGCCCGCATCGCCGAACTCGAACGCCGCTTCTCCGGTGTCATGCGCCACGGCACGGTGGAGGAGGTCGACGCTGCAAAGCAGCGGATCCGGCTCAACTTCGGCAAGGATGTCGAAGGGAAATCATTTCTGTCGCCATGGGTTCCTTACGCCCAGATCGCCGGGGCGCTGAAGATTCATACACCGCCCTCGAAGGGGCAGCAGTTCACGGCACTCTCGCCCAACGGTGACTGGCAGCAGGCCGTGGCGCTACCGATGACTTGGAGTGATCACAACAAGTCGCCGTCGTCCAAGGGCGACGAGAACGTCCTCACCTACGGAAACATCACCGCAACCATCAAGGATGACCTCTGCGAGGTCGTTGCTGGCGCCGCCACCCTGCGCGTCACCTCCGCCGCCGTGACGATCAGGGTTGGCGGCGTCAGTCTCGAAGTGAGCGGATCAGGGGTCGCCATCAGCGGCGGCAAGGTCACGCATGACGGAAAGAATATCGGCTCGAGCCACATCCACGGCGGCGTGGTGTCGGGCGGCGACCTGACGGACGTGCCCGCAAACTGAACGAACGATCAGGCGGCGTCGTGCTTCTTGATCCAGTCGCGGAGAGCCTCGTCGATCCGCGTCTGCCAGCCCGGACCGCTTGCCTTGAATCTTTCGATCACATCCTTCGAGAGACGGATCGTCGTTGACACTTTGGGATCCTCGAGCGGAGGCCGTCCGCGACGTACCGTGGCCTTCGCGAACTTCTTCTGCCAGTCCGGAGACGACAGGTCCGGCGCGTCCTCATCGAAAGCGGGGTTCGTAGATGGCTTTTTCGCGGTCATTGGCCTTCCTCATGCTGATGATGCGATGAACGTCACCGCGCGGGGTCCAGACGAGGACCACCATTCTCTCATCCAGAAACCCGATCGTGATGTACCGGGTTTCACCATAGTCCATCCGGTCGTCTTCGATCGTCAGCGAGGCGCCGTCGAACACCTCGCCGGCCCGCGCCATGTCCAGACCCCGCTGCTCGAGGGTTCCGGTCCGCTTGGCGGCATCGAATTCGACCTTCATCCGGATTTTCCGTTACTACAATAAATCGCGATCGTCAACATTTTTGTACGTACGTTAATTCGGGCGGCTGCGGTGAATAGGGCGGCCATTCTCCGCAGATCCTGCGGTGAATGGCCCCCGGCGCTCCGAATCCTGTCCACCTTCGAAAGGTATCACATGCCACGCTACGCCATCACCGAGAGGGCGGGCCCGTTCGTCGCGGCCCATCGCAACACCGGGGTCGGAACCGTCCTCGAGCTCACCGAACGCCAGGCCGAGCATGAGCTGCGGCTCGGCACGCTGACGGCTCTCGATGTGGCTGTTGCCCTGCCGGCCACGGCCGAAGATGCTGGTGACCGCAAGGCCCGCCCGAAGCGCCAGGCCCCCGAGGCTGATGCCCAGCCTCAATAATCCCTCTGTCGGCCTTGATGCCGCGACGGGCCGGATCCTCACCGGCTGGGACCATGTGCTGCAGTCCCTCTCGGACATCTTCACGACGGGCTTCGGAGAGCGGGTCATCCGCGAGTGGTACGGGTCCTTTGTTCCGACGCTGCTGGGCCAGCTGATCACGCCGGAGGAGGTGACACCTTTCTTCGTCGCTATTACCTCGGCAATCGAGCAGTGGGAGCCGCGCTTCCGGGTCACCGAGATCAAGGTGTTGAAGGCGACCCGCGAGGGTGCGCTTCACTTCTATCTCGACGGCGAATACCGGCCACGTGCTGTTTATGGGGATTACACGGTGGAAGGGGCGAGGCGGGTCAACGGCTACGTCAATGCCGCCGGGCTCATCATTCGCGAGGAGGAGGACCTATGACACGCTTTGCTGTCTTCGACCTCGCCTCGCTGCCCTATCCCGGTGTCGTTGAGACACTGGACATCGAGACCATCGTGACCTCGATGCGGGACGATCTTGTTGCAAGGTTTCCGGCGATCGCCGGCGTCATCGACCTCGAGAGTGAGCCGGCGCGCAAGCTGATCGAGGTCTTCGCCTACCGTGAGCTCCTGCTCAGGGCCCGCATCAACGACGCCGCGCGGCAGCGCATGCTGGCCTTCGCGGCAGGCTCCAATCTCGATGCCATTGCTGCCTATTACGGGGTCAGCCGTTTCGAAGGAGAAACCGACAGCTCGCTCCGCCGTCGCACCCAGCTGGCGCCGGAGGCCATGCCGCATGGCGGGACGGTCGGGTCCTACCGCTTCCTTGCCCTGCAGGCAGCGTTTCCGGACCTCAAGGATGTCGGGGTGGTGGCGCGCGGCCGTGGACATGTGGATGTCGTGCTGCTGGGGAATGAGAGGCAGGGCGCGGTTACATCCGCAGTCATCGAGAAGGTCCGAGCCAAGCTTCTGGCCGAAGACGGAGCGCCGGCGACGGATGTCGTCACCGTGGTCGGGGCGAAGATCGTGCCCTACGTAGTCTCTGTCACCGTGCATGTGGCGCTTGGGCAGGATCCCGTCACCGTTAGGGCGAATGCGACTACTGCCCTGCAAGCCTATGTGGAGGAGCGGCACAGGATCGGCGTCACGGTGGCGGCGTCAGGCCTCTGGCGTGCCGCCCATGTGCCGAATGCCGAGCGGGTCGAGGCCATTTCGCCGGTCACGGATGTCTTCGTGAAGCCCGACGAGGCGCCCTATTGCACCGGCATCACCGTCAACGTGGCGGTGCGCGATGTCTGAGGAGGCCGATCTCCTCCCGCGCAATTCGACTGAGTTTGAAAAAGCCGTCTCGCTGGCCTCTGCCAAAGGGGCGGAACTTCCGGCCTATTTGGTTTCCGACGTCACTGATCCCTGGGCCTGCCCGGCGGAGCTTCTGCCCTTCCTGGCGCTGGAGCGCTCGGTCGATCTGTGGGATCCGGAATGGCCGGAAGCGCGCAAACGCTGGGTCATTGCCGAACAGGCGCGATTGCACCGGCTCAAGACCACGGAAGCAGGCTTCCGGGCCTACCTGTCGCTGGTCGGCGCTGATCTGGTCCGCACCATTACGCCACGTTCCGACTTCTTTGCGGCTCCGGCCTTCGGAGAGGACGACCGCCGGGAATGGGTCCGGCAGTTTCCGGAGATCCGCATTCGCACATTTGCGAAGGATGGCTTCGACCGGGTCAGCGCCCTGACCGGTCCCGCCGATTATGTGGACGCCTATCTGGGGGCAACAGACGGTCCCGCCTTCTTTGCAGATGACGGTCTAAACCCGGGGGAAGCCTTGGGTCGCCAGGCGATTCTGTACCGCAATGGAATTGAAGTTGCTCTCCTGTGGTCGGAGGTCTCCACCGGGGACGGGCGCTACTTCGAGCAGATCATCCTGCCTGGGAAAGCGGGCGGGTTGTGGTTTGCCGACGATGTTGCCTCTCAGGGCTTCCTCGACGATCCCGATACGCCGAACCGGATCATCTCGTTTGCCGCAGCGCCTGATGAGACGATCGGCGGCTACGCCTACAACCTCGTGAGGCCGTCGCTCACGCCGGTGACCACCTGGCCGGAGCGCGTGAGCACGGAATCGACCGACGAGGTCAGTCTGTTCGCCGACGATGTGCCCATCGATCTTGTCTGGCTGGTGGAGTCGCGCGCCCGGTTCCGCATCTACGACAGCATCCGGCTCTTCGACATGGACAGGGCGACCCAGCTGCCCGTTTCGACGGATTTCGTCGACACGGCCCGGTTCCGGCTCGATCCTTACACGGCCGAACTTACCGTTCGCATTGAGGGCCGGAAGCCTGAAGCCGCACTCGAATATGTCGACGATCACCTGGTCGAGGACGACACGCTCGGTCTTCTCAATGCCGTTGACGCCGTCCGCATCAGCCAGTCGGTGCGCGACACGCTGTTCCTGAACTCGAAGGCCCACAGCCCCGTCCGCTTCGGCGACGGCAAGTCATTTGCACGCCTCCGCCTCGGCGAGTGGCTCGAAAGGTAGTCCTAGATGGAAAAGCAACGCATCTTCCGGTCGCGCCAGAACGTGACCTTCAGCGATCTCAATTCTATCCAGACCTATGCGTCCCGGACCTTCGAGGACGTGGTCAACGACCTCCTCGTCAGCGGCAAGGGCTATGCCGGGTTCCTGTCGACGCGCGACAGCGCCACCACCGTGCAGGTGGGGGCGGGACGTCTCTATACGGCAGGCAAGATCTTCGCCCATGACGTGACCCAGGCCGTGAGCCTGTCCACCTATCTTCCGGCCGCGGCCCAGCGCATCGTGACGCTCGTCGCCTACGGCCAGACCATCGATTCCGAGATCGAGCCCCGCGACTTCCTCATCAACGTGACGACGAGGGCCACCGAGCCGCAGTCGGTCGCCATGGTGCAGGAGCGGGTGGCGCAGGTGTCGGTGGTGCCGGGCTCGGAAAGTGCCGATCCACAGCGCCCGGCTGTTCCTGAAGCCTATGTCCCCTTGGCCGATGTGCTGATCGGCACGGCCGGCATCGTCTCCGTCACCATGCGCACCGACTTTGCCGTTCCGGAGCTCGATGCCGCCAAGGAGCGCCTTGATGCCATCACATCCTGGCAGCTCAGGGTCGGGCAGGTGCTGGATGGGCTCCTGTCGGACCTTGCCACTCTTGGCCGCCGCGTCGACAGCCTCCCCACCCGGGCGGAGTTCGCCGACCTCGCCGCCCAGATCGCAGCGCTGCGGCGAGCCCTCGACGAGCTCCGCCGCAACATCACGGCATCCATCGAGGCCGATCTCTCGGTGATCAAGGCCCAGATGAAGGCTTTCGCCGACCTGGTGGCCGGCCAGATCACCGCCATTGCCTCGAACCTCGCCATCGTGAAGGAGAACCTCGACCTCTCCGATCTCAATTCCCTCTATGGCGCCGACCAGTTCCTCACGGACGACGAGAGCGATGACACCGTGGCAGGTTACGACGCCCTGATCGAGGAAGGCGTGCGCTTCCCCTGGGCGGCGACGGCTCTTTCCGCTCTACAGCTCGACAATCCGATCAACGGCTCCGTCACCATGACGGCCGACGGGCTGATGGTCCCCAACTATACGAGCATCGACTCGCTTGTGGTGGGCGCGCCGGTCGCCAACGAGACCGTGCAGGCGATCCCGCTCGCGGATTACCAGTTCGCCTCCCACCAGCTGATCCAGCGCTCGATCAGCCGCACCCGCATCCGCTACGGCGTCACCCGCAATGTCTGCACCAATTCGAGCTTCTGGTCGGGCGGGCAGTACAATTCGGTGACGGGCATATTCACCAAGAACGGCGAGACCTTCGAGGTCCGGGACGCCAACGGCAACATCCCGACCGCCGTGGGCCGCCACGCCGCCCATGCCTGGTACCGGGTGCGGCAATTCTGGACCGACACCTTCGAGGAGATCTACTGGGACTACCAGCCCATCCTCTCGACCGTCCAGGGTGTCCAGATCGGCCAGACCTTCGTCAACGGCCAGGCGCGCTATTGCACCGGCCTGTCACTCGGCCTCACCCAGATCGGTCCTACCGGCAATGTCACGGTGGCGCTGTGCGAGACGCGCTCCGATGGCACCCCCAATCCGAACCGGGTGCTCGCCCAGTCGACCCTGGCGCAAGCCAATCTCAAGCGCTTTCCGGAATGGACGCTGTTTCCCTTCCGCCCGACACTTCTCAAGCAGGGCGGGCGCTATGCGCTCCTCGTCATCACCGGTGGCGCCCACTACATTGGCACCGTCTCCGGCTCGAACTTCACCTCAGGCACGCTGTTCTTCTCGACCGACGGGCAGTATCTCCTCGGCGATCTCACCAAGGACATCCGCTTCAAGGTTCATGTGGCGAAGTTCGCCGCCACGCGGGTCTCGGTCGAGCTGAAACCCCTGCAGCTCGCGGGCGGCATTGCCGACATCGACATCCTGGCGCCGCAGATCGTGCCCGATGCCACGAACCTCACCTACCAGGTGCGGGTCGACGACACCTGGTACTCGATCTCGGAGACCACGCCCGATTTTCTTGGGAGCCTGCCCGCCGTTCTTCCCATGCGGGCGGTCATGACAGGAACCCCGGAGCTGATGCCGGTCATTCACGCGACCGACAGCCAGGTACGTGTCTCCAGAGCGAAGACTGCCTTCACCCATGTCTCGACGCCACGCACGCTGCCCGTCGGCATGACGACGAAGCAGGTGCGGGTGGTGATCCGGGCCTATCCCTTCGTCGCTGCCCAGCACACGGTGGGCGTGACGCTGCTGACGGGTGCGAGCTACGGCACGAGTGTCTCGCCCGCTGCCGTCGTCACCCGCAATGTCCCGGCCTCTGACCGCGCCAACGACCTCGAGAAGGAATACCTCTTCACTTTCGCCACCGCGATCTCCGCCTTCAAGATCAAACTGACGGGCGGGGCGAGTTCCGCCGGCCAGCTTTTCCACATCGAGCAGCGCATCGACACCGCCATCTGAGGAGGCTCAAGGCATGGCAAAGCGAACCGAACCCGAAGCCGAGACCATCGATCCGGAGGCCATGTACCGGGTGGAGCTCGCGCGCCCCGTCCGTGTGGTTGGCATCGCCCTTCACCCCAACGATCCTGACGTCACCGTGTCGGGCACGATCCTCGAGACGATCAGGGCCTCGGTGAACACCTTCACGAAGGTCTGACCCGATGCGCCGCTTCGACCGCTACCGCGTCGCCGACGACGACGAGGTCCAGGCCAGCTACTTCAACGGCGTCCATGAGGACGTCGACCTGCGCCTCCACGCCGTCGAGGAAAAAGCCGTCGGCTGGGACGAGCAGGTGGAGCGCTTCGAGGACGTGGCGCTGGGCAAGATCGACGAGGCGCTGCTGCCGATCCTGCAGGAAGCGATCGTCATCCGCGAGCGGATCGAGACGGCCTCCCATCTGGGAGCGCTGTTCACGGCGCGCTCCAATAGTCAGCTCGCCGTGGAGGCAGGAATCCGAAGCCTTGTCATCGGTCCGGATGACCGGCAGCGCTTTGCGCCGGCTGGCTTCCTGGTGGTGACGAGCGAGATCGCGCCGGAGAACTGGCTGGCGGGCAGGCTCAATGCCTACGACCCGTGGTCGGGCGAGCTCTCCATTCTGGTCACGGCCACGGGCGGGGCAGGGACCCGTTCCGACTGGTTCATCACTGCGACCACTGATCCGGTTCTGGCCTCGGCCATTCTCGATGCGGCCATGAGCATGTCGGTCTCGGTGACGGCCGCGGCGCAGAGTGCCCAGCAGGCGGCGACCAGCCAGCAGGCAGCCGCCTCCCAGGCGGCGAGCGCTGCCAATTCGGCAAACCTTGCGGCTGCGTCGAAGGCCCAGGCTAATGTCTCTGCCATTGCCGCGGCGGGGAGCGCCGATGTGGCGTCCTCTGCGGCGGCCACCGCCCAGACCATGCTGGCGGGGCTGGGCAGCAAGTATGCCGGGGCATCGAGCGTGGCGCCGACGTCGGACGCACTCGGAAACGCCCTGACCCCAGGGGTCCTCTGGTTCGATACCGGCTCCAACCTTATGAAGGTCTATACCGGAGCCGTTTGGATCGTCGCGGCCTCGAGCGTGTTCCGGTCGTCTGCAACGGAGACCTTCACGGCGACTGCTGGCCAGATGAGCTTCGTGGTGTCGGGCGGATACGATGTCGGGCGCCTCACCGTCTATCGCAACGGGTTGCGGCTCATCGCCGGCACGGGCTTTACCGCCAGCAATGGCACGACGCTGACACTCGCATCGCCCACCCTGGCCGGCGACCTGATAGAGGTCGAGAAGTCGATCTTCATCCTCTCCGACGTCTGGTCGAGACCTGAAGCCGATGCCCGCTTCCTGATGCCCACGTCACTTCTCGACGGCGGCGCCTACTGATCCCAATCCATTCCCGGAGGCTACATGGCCAATCTCATCCGGCTCCGGCGCTCGGCTGTCGCCGGCAAGGCGCCTGCCACCGCCGATCTGGCGCTGGGCGAACTCGCGGTCAATACGACAGACGGCAAGCTCTATCTGAAGAAAAGCGATGGCGGCGAGGTCATCGTCGAGGTTGGCGCTGTTACAACCGTTGCCGGCCGCACGGGTCAGGTCACCCTGACCAAGAGTGATGTCGGGCTCTCCAGCGTTGACAATACGTCCGATACGGCAAAACCGGTCTCCGCAGCAGCCCAGGTGGCTCTCAACGGGAAGGCGAGCAGCGTTCATTCCCATGTCATTGCCGATGTATCAGGCCTTCAGACTTCGCTCGACGTCAAGGCGCCCCTCGCATCTCCGGCGCTGACTGGCACACCCACGGCGCCCACCCAGGCACAGGGTAACAATTCCACAAGGCTTGCGACCACCGCTTATGTCGACACGCTCGGCGCAACAAAGGCAAATGCCACCCATGTGCATGCCGTCGCCGATGTGTCAGGCCTTCAGGCCGCGCTCGATGCAAAGCAGGCCGCCGGGAGCTATGCCCGGACCGATTCGCAGAATGCGTTCTCACTGCAGCAGACCTTCAATGGTGGTATCGCACGCGCACCGCTCATCGCCAAATCAACGGACATCAGTTACGGCGGAGCGCTGCTGTTCGAGAAGCACGGCAACTCAATTCTGAACGGCAATCTCCTGGTCGAGATGGCCTTTGATCAGATCCGCTTCCTGGAAAATGCCTCCCCGTGGCGGGGCGCCTATCTCAGCATTGCCAACATGGCAGGTAACGCCGCCAGTCGCATCCTGACGACCAGCGACAGCATTGTCGGCTGCTACCTCCTTGGCTCTGTCGCCACGAACAACACCTCTCCGTCCTTCACACTGTCCGGACTTGACTTGTCGTCATACAAGTTTGTCCTCGCAGTCGTGAAGAACGTCGATCCCACATCGTCCACTGTAAATTCGGCCTCTGTCTCCATCGGCGGAGTGGTTCTGTATTCCGCGATGGTGGCGAAGAGCATTTTCGCGATCATAGAGCTGTCGTCAGGCTACCTCTTCACCCACACCGGGGCGGAAGGCGCCTCGAGCATCTCCAATCTCTCTACCAGCATCACGATCACGACGTCGGCCGGAAACTTCGCGGGCAACGGAACGGTCGCCTATTACGGAGTGAAGTAGGATGGCTGACTATTTCGAGGCGATCACCGATGCCCGAACGGGGAAGGTGACGATGCGCGCCTTCACCGCGGAAGAAGCGGCAGCCAAGACCGAAGCGCTGGCCCGTGCAGTCGTGCCGGATTGTGTCACCCCCCGGCAAGTGCGTCTCCTCCTGCTGTCCAAGGGACTGCTGGACGAGGTTGAGGCAATGATTGCCCTGCAGGACCGGCAGACCCAGATCACCTGGGAGTTTGCCAGCGAGTTCCGGCGAAATGACGCGTTTCTGGTGGCACTTGGCGCCAATCTCGGGCTCTCCGCCCAGCAGATTGATGAATTCTTCATCGCTGCCGCTTCGATCTAGCAACGTCGGGAGTTCAGTATGGCCTCTACCTTCGAATTCCTCTCCCAGCACCTGAGCTTCACCAACGTGCGCGCGATCGTGGTCACCGAAATCGTCGCGACCGAGGACGGCTTCACGCGCGCGGTACGCTTCTTAGGCGAGCCGGTGGTCAATGGCGTGCAGCGGCTGCTGCTCGACGTGACGCTCACCTCCACCGACAGGGCGAGCCTCGAGGTCTCGACACCCGTCCTGCAGTTCTGACCGCTTCACAAATTTCCAATCATCATGCCCCGCCATCGCGCGGGGTTTTCCATTTTGAGGAGACCCGCTCATGAGCGATCCGACCTTTGGCATTTCGATCACGCGGATCGACAACGAACCGCGTCCCGCCGTCTACAGCGACATGTCGGTGGTGGGCCTCATCGGTACGGCGCCCGAAGCCGATCCTGCGGTGTTTCCGCTCGATACGCCGGTGTTTCTCTATTCCGACGATGCTGGGAAGCGCACAGCACTCGGAACCGACGGCACCATTTCCGATGCGCTGACCCTCATCAATGCCCAGCTGGGCGAGTTCCAGGTGGCCGCCAAGGTCGTTGTCGTGCGCGTGGAGGAGGGCGGGACGGTCGCGGAGACCATCGCCAATATCGTTGGGGATGGCATCGCCACCGGGCTCGAGGCCTTCGTGCAGGCGGGGCCGCTGCTTGGCGTCATCCCCCGGCTCATTTGCGCGCCGGGCTTCACCAGCCAGCGGCAGGGCGCCGATGCCAATGCAGTGTGCGCAGCGTTGCCTGCCATCTGCAACAAGCTCCTCGCCCATGCCGTGGTGGACGGGCCTGCTACCACCGAGCAGGCCGCCATCGACTGGCGGGAGACGCTCTCCTCCAACCGCCTGATCCCGGTCGATCCTGCCGTCCGCGTCATGGCCGGGAGCGAGGTCGCGGTGATGCCGCTGTCGCCGGCCATCATCGGCATCGGTGTCCGCCGCGATCACGAGAAGCAGGGCCGCCCCTTCCACTCATGGGCCAACCAGCCGGTTTCAGGCATCGTCGGGCCGTCGCGGCCGATCAACTTCTCGCTGACCGATGGCGCCACCGAGGGCCAGCGGCTGCTGTCGCACAATGTCGGCGTGCTTCTGCGCGGCGAACTTGGCGTCGAGACGGCCATCGCTTCAGGCGGCTTCGTCTATGTCGGCACCGACAATGCCGGAGAGGACGATCTCTGGCGCTTCTACAATGTCACCCGCGGCCGCGATTACATCCACCTGATGTTCCTGCGGACCTTGCGCTTCTACCTCGGGCGATTCAACCTCACGGGGCAGACGATCCAGGCGGTGCTCAATACCATGGGCTTCGCGATGCGGGATCTCAAGGCGGATGGCGACATCCTGGGCTACGAGGTCAAGTTCACGCGGGACCAGAATTCGCCGGAGGAACTGCGGCAGGGTCGCTTCACCGTAAACTTCGCCGCCGAGGAGGCACCCGTGCTGCGCTACCTCGGCATCCAGTCGGCCCGCTACCGGCCCGCCCTCGACGCGCTGCTTGACGATCTGCTTGCGCAGGTCGATGCCGTCACCGGCTGACGCAGCACGCGATACGCCCATCATCGAATCTGAAAGGAAAGCATCGTGACCGGACTTTTTGTCATGGAGGCGGGGAATCTTTTCTGCGGCGATCACGACCCCACCGCCTCGAAGCATCTCACACTGGCCGAACTCAAGCTGCCGACGCTGCAGGAGATGTACCAGGACCACCATGCCGGAGGCTCCCGGGTGCAGATCGAGGTGGCGGTCGGCATCCAGAAGTTGGAGCCGACTTTCAAGCTGAACGGCTGGGATCCGGATCTCCTGACCCAGTTCGGCCTCGGTTCGTCCCGCCAAAAGGTCTTCACCGCCTATGGCGTGATCCGCGACAAGCGCACCGGCATCGCCCTTGAAGCCAAGGCCATCATCGAGGGCCGCCTCGGCAAGATCGAACCCGACGCCTTCCAGCGCGGCGAACTTCAAGGGCACGAGTACGCCATCAACGAGGTGATGCACTACGAACTCTGGTTCAATGAGAAGGAAAAGCTCTTCTGGGACTTCTTTTCGACCGAGTGGCGTCTCGACGGCGTGTCGCAGAACGATGACGAGCGCCGCATCCTGCGCGTCCAGCGCTGACCGCATGATTTTCCGGAGATGACAGCATGACCGATACAGCCCGCGTGAAGCTTGTTCGCCCTTTCAAGGTCGAAGATCGGACGATCACCGAAGTCACCATCCGCCGCCCCAAGGTGAGAGACCTCCGGGCGCTGGAGAGGATCCGGGAACCCGGCGCTACGGAGCTCGACCAGAGTATCGTCATGACAGCCACACTCTGTGATCTGCCGCCCGACGCCATGGACGAGATGGATGCGGCGGACTTCGCCAGCATCTCCGAGGTACTCTCGGGTTTTTTGCCCAAGGCCCCGGTGTGAGCGGCTGGCGCGGGGTCGTTGCGGACACCGCGCATGTGCTGTCGACGCCAGTGACAGCCTTCGAGGACATGGACTGGACCGAGCTGCTGCTGTGGCATGCGGAGGCGCGGCGCATCTCAGGTGGAAGATAAGCCTCAGGGCACTGCCAGCCTGCTGCAGCAGCCGTCGAGAACGGTCTGGTCCGGCAGGATGACCGTGGCCTCGAAGGGATACTCGAAATCGGACATGCCGTCGCTGCATGCGGTCCGGTCGATGGTTGCGTAGCCATCGGTACCTGGATCGTCGTCTTCACTGCGCAACTGAATGGCAAAGACGCCTGGGCTGTTGCGGGATCTCATCCAGCCGCTGGCGGACAGCGTGACCGTTTCGGTTTCGGGGTCGGAATAGGCTGCATGACTGTCTTCCAGCCTCAGCGACCAGAAGGGCTCCGTGCCCCCGCACTGGAGAGGATAGCTTGATTGAACGCCGTCCGGTTCAACCGCCAGATAGCGGTGATTGACCCATCCGGTTCTGCCTTGCACGCCCGTCGTGATCACCTCCCACCAGACCGACGAGCCTTCCGTCATCCTTTTGCCGGTGACGAGAATGCCACGCGCATCGTGCGGCAGGCGCGTGACCATGTCGGACCGGGTCCCGGGCAGGGACCTGACATTCAGGCTGTCATTCGCGGCGACATCCTTCACGGCATATGCCGCGCCAGGATCCGGCGAGAGAGCTTCCGGGGGGATGAAGTCCTGTCCGAGGGCCGCAGGCTTTGGCAGGATCGCTGCCGCGAGAAGAAGCAAGGCGATCAGCGGGTGTCTCGGCATCGTGGTTCCGGTTCTCCCATAGAAACTGCATGACCATACCACGGCACGACGTTCCGCCAAACCGGGGTCCCCCCGTCAGGAGAGACAGGGAATGGCAAGCCAGACCACCCAGCTCATTGTCGAACTGCTCGACCGGGTCTCGGGCCCGGCGCGGAGCGTCTCGAACAGCCTGCGTGGCATCACCCGCACGGTGAAGGAGGCGACATCCGGCCCGATCACCATGGCCGACAGGCTGGACGCCGCCATCACCCGGAACAACCGGGCCATCGATGCGGCGCGCGGGCGCATGCTCGATGCGGTCGGAACACTCTATGTGCTCAAGGCTGCGCTCACCGCGCCGGTGCAGGCGGCCCAGGAATTCGACCGGGCGCTGGCGGAACTGGGTGCCAAGGGCAATCTCACCGCGGCGCAGATGTCGGCCATTGGGGATGCTGCAAAGGCGACATCCTCGCAGATGAACCAGTTCGCCACGGACATTGTGCGCGCGCAGGACTTCCTCGTCGGCATGGGTCTCGATGTCGACCGGGCGACCAAAGCCATGCCCTCGATCGCAAGGGCCGCCACCGCCACGGGAGCAAGCCTCGAGGACCTCTCGAAGGCTGGCTTCGCCGCCATGTCCAACCTCGGACTTGCGGCCGAGGACCTGGGCAAGTCCTTCGACATCATGGCCGCCGCCGGCAAGGCGGGCGGCTTCGAGCTCCGCGACATGGCACAGTATCTGCCCTCGATCACGGCACTCGCCAGCGCCAAGGGCATGACGGGGGGAAGCGGCCTCTCCCAGATCGCCGCCGCCCTGCAGATCGTGCGGCGCGGTGCGGGCGATGCCTCCGAGGCCGCCACCAACTTCAACAACATCCTGCAGAAGATCAATTCCAACGACGCGATAAAGAACTTCAAGGAAGCCGGAATCGACATCCAGAAAGTCCTGAAGGATGCCAGGGCCAATGGCACCGATCCCCTGGAGGCCTCGCTCCGCGCCATCAACACGGCACTCGACGGCGACATGTCGAGGCTCGGCGAACTCTTCGCCGACGCCCAGGTCCAGAAGGGTCTCATCCCGCTCCTGACCGGGCTCGAGGATTATATCCGCCTGCGCGACGAGGCGGCCCGGGCCGATGGCGTCATCAGCACCGACTTTGCCCGGATGATGCAGACCGGCGTCGAGCAGATCAAGCAGTTCCAGATTGCCATGCAGAACTTCCAGACGAGCATTGGCGCGGCACTCGTCCCGGTTCTGGGAAGCATCGCCGGCGCTCTCAAGCCCGTGCTGGAGGCTGCCACGGCGCTGGTCGCGGCGTTTCCGCGGCTGTCGGGCAGCCTCATTGCCGTTACGGCCGGGTTCGTCGGGCTCAAGGCGGCGCTGGCCGGTCTGTCGTACCTCGGCCTCATGGGCCGTGGCGGGGCGCTGACTGCACTCTCGTTTGCGGTCAATACGCTGGGAGGCTCGCTGATGCGACTCAAGGCGGGGGCCTCGGGCATGATCGCCTTGCAGACGGCCCTCGCCAATATGGAAGGCATGAAGATGACGGGACTCCAGACCGCGGTCGCCGGTCTTCGCGGCATGGCGCTGGCCGTGCCGGGCGTTTCCGGCCTCGCCACGGCGATGACGGCCGTCGGCGCTGCTCTTGCGGCGGTCTCGGCTCCGGTCTGGGGGACCATCGCGGTGGCGGTCGCTGCTGTTGCCGCGGCGGCCTACACCCTCTGGAAATACTGGGATCGCATCTCGTCCTTTGCCGGCGGCTTTGCGAGCGTGTTGCTCACCCAGCTTCAACCGGCCTTTGCAGCACTTGAGCCGGTCATGCGCCCGCTTGCCGGGCTGGGCAGGGCGATCGGTGACGGGTTTTCCTGGGCCTATCAGAAGATCCAGGAGTTCGGGACCTGGATCGGCTCCTTCTTCTCCCGCGAGGTCCTGAACGAGGGCCAGAAGGCGGCCTATGCGCAGGCGGGTTCCGATCTGGCGAACGCCATGATCGAGGCCATCAAGAGCGCCTTCCATGGCCTCCTCGCATGGTTCTCGACGCTGCCCTCCCGGATTGTCTCCGCCATTGGCAGCATCGACGTGTCGAGCCTCATCAAGTGGCCGTCCATGCCGTCGTGGCTTGGAGGCGGAGAAGCGAGGCCCGCCCCGGCAGAGCAGCCACCGGGCAGGGCCGCCGGCGGTCCGGTCTCCCGCGGCTCCACCTACATGGTGGGCGAGCGCGGTCCCGAGCTGATCACCGCCGGGCGGTCTGGATACGTCAACAAGGCCGGATCGGCTGCCGGCGGCGGCATGACGGTCAATCAGACGATCAGCTTCAACATCACCGGCAGAGCCGACGAGGATGTTGTCGAGAAAATCCGCCGCGTGCTGCGCGACGAGGTGCGCGAGACCTTCCGCGGTGTCTATGCCGATGCCGGGTTGCGGTTCGCCTGATGCTGATGACGCTGGGGCCGATCCGCTTCGAGGTCTACCCGTTCAACGCCACCGAATACGACCACGGCCACGAGACGAGCTTCGTGGAAAAGCCGGTTCTCGGGGCCAGGCCGCCGCTGGAATGGGTGGGCGAGGGGGCGGAGAGCTGGTCGATCCGGGCCATCATCTTCCCGCACCGTTTCGGCGGTCTTGGCGACCTCAAGAAGCTCTACCAGGCCCGCGCCGCCGGACGCCCGCTCTACCTCATGCGGGGCGACGGGGCACAGATGGGCTGGGTGGTGATCGAGAGGGTGTCCGAGCGGTCCAGCTATCTCGATGCCGAAGGCATCGGCCGGGTCATCGACGTCGACATCTCGGTGCGGCGCTCGGCGAAGCCGTCGAACGGATCCTACTTCTCTTTATTCTCCGGCCTCTTCACCTGAGGCGATCAGCCGATCTGCGCGAAGTTGGCGTGCGCTACGATCAGCCAGCGGTCCTCTTCCTTGCGGAAGACCGACAGGCGGGGCGAGACGGCTTCGACGGGCTGGCCGCCGATCGTCTGATCGGTCTTGATGGAATAGGTCGTCACGATGACGCTGCCATGGCCCGTGACCTTAAGGGCGCTGGTCGCGGGACGCGCCTTGTGCTTGGGCAAGGCCCCGAGATAGCTCACCTTGTCATCGCTCTTCCCGTCCGAGCGCAGGATCTGGAATTCGGGTGCCAGCATCTGGTCGACCTTGGCTGGGTCCCCCGAGAATACGGCCTCGAGAAAGCTGTCGATGGCTCCCTGGGCCTCGGCGTCCGAAATCGCCGCTTGCGCCCCTGCAGCCTGCGACAGGGCTGCAAGCCCGGACATTCCGGCTGCGAGGCCAAGAACCAGGTTTCGGCGATCCGTCATGGCATTCCCTCTCCGCTGTCTGGCTGCGCACGGGACATTCCGGACTGGCCTCTTCACAGTCGGGGTCAAATCCAGACCCATGTCAATGGAAAGCGGTCCGGAAGGCCGTTTGTTCACGAAAGGGGGCCCACATGAGCGAGGTCGTCGAGCGTATCACCGTGGAAGGCGACGGAATCACCCTGTCGCTTATCGTCTGGCGGCGCTTCCGGCGGCCCATGCCGGGGCTCGTCGAGCAGATCCTTGATCGCAATCCGGGGTTGGCAGGCTCTGGATCCCATCTTCCGCTTGGCACGGCGTTCGATCTTCCCGTTCCCATACCGCGGGAGCCTGCGATCCTCGATCCTGTTAGGCTGTGGTGACCTCCAATGTCGAAGCGCGCGGTGTTCATGGTGACGGTGGCGGGCATCAACATCACCACGACGCTCATGCCCGTGCTGATCTCGCTCACCGTCTCCGACAATGTCGGCACCCATTCCGACACGGCCAGTCTCGAGATTGACGACACTGGCGGCCGCATCGTTCTCCCCCGGATCGGCGCCCCCGTCGTCGTGGCGGTGGGCTGGGAAGGCGAGGGGGTGCGCGTCGTGTTCACCGGCACGGTGGACGAGGTGAGGTCATCGGGCTCGCGTGGCAGCGGACGCACGCTGTCGATCTCCGCCAAGGGCATGGATACTACGAAGAAGCCGAAGGAAGGCCAGCAGCGGCATTTCGACGACAGCACGGTCGCTGACATCCTGAAGGTGGCGGGCAGAACCGCCGGCGTTGCGGACGTCGAGATCGACCCGTCGCTTGCCGCGATCACCCGCAGATATTTCGAGATGCGGGACGAGAGCTTCATCCACATGGGGGAGAGGCTGGCCCGCGAGATCGGCGGCAATTTCCGCATCCAGGGCACATGCGCCATCATGTCGAAGCGGGGTGGGACCTACACGGTGGCGGTCATCGCAGCCTGGGGACGTAACCTCCACGGCTGGGACATCTCGCCCTCGCTCGGGCGGGCGCAGTATTCGAAAGTGCGGGCCCGCTGGTACGATTCCCGGAGGGCCGAATGGCAGGAGGCGGAGGAGGACACCTATCTCACCGTCGATGCCCGGCACGACCATCGCTACGCGAAGCCTGATGTAGATGAGGCTAATCAGCAGACCGTCTCCGACAAGGCGACCTCGGAACGCGACGCGGGCGAAGGCAGCGTCACCATCGAGGGCAACACCTCCGCCATTCCGGACGGGCTCTGCATCGTCACGGGTGCACGCCCCGGCGTCGATGGTCCGTACCGCATCGAAAGCGTCACGCACAATTATTCGCGGGGCGGGGGCTTCGTCACGCAACTCAGCTTGAAGCAGCCCGGGCCGGGTGCTTCGTCCGATACGTAACAGGAGGTTCCCGCATGGTGCAGGACTGGACCGGGGACATCCCCACGGTGGTTTACTTCGTGGTCGGGCTGGGCGGCCTCGCTGGCGCCCTTCTCGCCATGGTGAAGCTGAAGGAGGCGCTCGTTCCCGATGCTACCAGCCAAGTCACCAAGGACATCGCCATCATCAAGGCCGACATCCACGACATCCGCGCCCGCGTCGGCATGCTGGAACTCGACGTCGCCCGCATCGACCAGCCCTCGATCGCCAAGCGCTTCGACGCCATCGAGGGCAAGATCGACAAGCTCTATGACTTTCTGCTCGAGCATCTGACCAAGCTGCCGCCCTGAGCGGCAGGCATTTTCCACCCCTCTCACATCTCCAGACCCAACCAATGCCGAAGGCCACGGGCCTTCTGGCAAGAAGGAGGCTTTTGCCCATGAACCACATGACTATCGCCCGCAGCTATCTCGGCACGAAAGAGATCAAGGGCTCCGCCGACAACCCGAAGGTCATGGAGATGTACCGCACCGTCGGCCATGACTGGGTCGAGCATGATGAGGTTGCCTGGTGCGCCGCCTTCGTCGGGCATTGCCTCGAGAAGGCAGGGGTCTCGTCCACCCGCAAGCTCAATGCGCGCTCTTACCTCACCTGGGGCGAGAAGGTTCCAGGCATTGAGCAGGCGCGAGAAGGCGATGTCGTGATCTTCACGCGCGGCTCCAGCACGACGCAGGGCCATGTCGCCTTCTTCCTCAAGGCCACGGGCTCACAGATCGAGGTGCTGGGGGGCAACCAGTCGGATGGCGTCACCGTTGCGCGGTATGCCAAATCGCGCCTGCTCGGCATCCGGCGGCCGCTGCGTTCGGATGCTCCCCAGCGCCCGGAGATGAAGGTCGTCCAGCAGCAGCTGAAGGATCTGGGGTATTTCGAGGTCGGCATTGTGGACGGGCGTTACGGTCCTCGGACCCGGGCCGCCGTGCTGGCGTTCCGCGCCGACAACGGGCTGGGTCTCAGCCCGGATGTGGATCCCGTTCTCGTGGAGGCCCTGCAGAAGGCGAAGCCCCGAGAAGTGTCGCGGGAGCGTGCTGGCGGCAAGCCCGAGGGCTCGCGGATCGTAAAGGCTGCGGATGCGCAGATCGTCACCGGCGTCGTGGGCATGGCGGGGGCTGCGGCTTCCGTCATCGCTCCTGCCGTGGAAACGGCCGAGCGCGCGAAGGACGTGACCGAGCGCACCGTCGGACTGCTTAATCTCTCGGACTGGCTGATGCCTCTGTTGCCATGGGCGGGGGCGGTGATCTTTCTCATCGTCATCGTGCTGGCTTGTAAGGCGAAGGCCGCCCGCATCGAGGACTTCCGCATCGGGAAGACGCCGTGACGGGGCTTCTTCTTTCCATCCTTGGCGCCGCCTGGTCCCGCCTCTCGGGCTGGGCGGTGCTGGCGGGCGCGTTGGTGGCGGCCCTCGGTATCGCGTGGCTCAGGGGAAGAACGGCCGGCAAGGCCTCCTGGGAAGCCAGGCGCGCCCAGGTCCGCGAGAAGGCCCAACGCCAATCAGGAGACATCCGGCATGACGTACAGACCGGCAGCGATGCTGCTCTTGATCGCCGTCTCGACCGCTGGATGCGCGACTGATCCGCGGCTGAAAAGCGACTGCGACTGGGCCCAGCCCATCAAGCCTTCCCGGCATGATGTGCTGACCCGGCAGACCAGGGAGCAGATCGTCTCTCACAACGAGGCGGGTGCGAAGATCTGCGGGTGGAAACCATGAGCGTCTCCATCGCCGATGGCCCCGCCATCATCATCGGGTACGAGTACCGCCTGCAGATCGAGGCCGAGAGTGACCTGTTTCCGGCGGGAGCCGAGTTCGCCGGACAGTTGCGCACGAAGCTAAGCGCCGCCGCCGTGGTGGCAACATTGACCAGCGGGAATGGCGCCCTGCAGCGGCGCTCGGACCGGGTTCTGGAAATCGTGTTGCCGCCTGCCGCCACGGCCGCGCTGGGACCCGGGACCGCAGTTCTGGATCTTGTGCGCACCGATCTGTCGCCACCCCGTCATCTCGCCTTCCTCCTCGAAATCCCGGTCGTGCAGCCGGTGACGCGGGGGCCTGGATGACGGTGGCCGCCATCTGCCGCATCGCCACGGGACCGATCCGGCTCAAGGTGCATGCCAACAGTCCGGTGAAGCTCCGCATTTTGTCCGCTCCCGTGTCCATCCGAATCCTCGGTTCACCGGGCCCTCCCGGGGAGCCTGGACAGCAAGGTCTGGCAGGTCCGCAGGGTCCACCCGGAAATCTCGACACCGGCATCGTGCTCGATGGCGGCAACTTCTGACATCAATCTAACTTGAAGGACACCTCACATGGCGAACGTCATTCGCATCAAGCGCCGCGTCTCCGGTATCGCCGGAGCACCTTCCGCCCTCAAGTCGGCCGAACTCGCCCACAACGAGGTCGACGACACGCTCTATGTCGGCAAGGGCGACGATGGTTCCGGAAACGCCACCTCGGTCATTCCGCTGGCAGGCAAGGGCGCCTTCGTCGATCTCACCACTGCCCAGACGGTCGCAGGCGCCAAAACATTCTCCACCGTTCCGAAGGCGTCGCAGGATGCCTCGGGCAGCACGGACCTCGTGCGCAAGAGCCAGATCGACACGCTGCTAAGCGCGAAGGCCCCGCTGGCCTCTCCGGGCTTCACCGGCACCCCGACGGCTCCGACCGCTGCGCCTGCCACCAACACCACCCAGATCGCCACGACCGCTTTCGTGCAGGATGCGCTTGCCAGCGTGGGCGCCGGCGACATGCTCAAGTCCGTCTATGACACGACCAACAACGGCAAGGTAGACGCGGCGGAAACAGCTGATGCGGTGGCGTGGACGGGGGTAACGGGGAAGCCCTCCAGCTTCACGCCGGCGGCTCACACGCATCCGACCTCAGAGGTGACCGGGCTCGATGCCACTCTGGCTGCAAAGGCACCTCTCGCCTCACCAGCGTTCACCGGAACGCCGACTGCTCCGACCGCGACTGCGGGTACAAGTTCAACACAACTGGCGACGACCGCCTTCGTGGCGGCCGCGGTGGCGGCCCTCGTCAATGGCTCCCCAGGCGCCCTCGACACGCTGAATGAACTCGCCGCCGCTCTCGGCAATGATGCGAACTTCTCGGCTACTGTGACCAGCTCCCTCGCAGGGAAACTTGCGAAGGCGTCCAACCTGTCGGACCTCACCGATGCCGCGACGGCGAGGACGAACCTCGGGCTCGATTCCATGGCGTTGCAAAGCGCAAGCGCCGTGGCGATTACGGGCGGCAGCGTCGACGGAGTGACGCTGGATGGCGGGACTTTCTAGCCTTTCATATCGCTCCTTCGGGAAGAATTGGGGGCGGGCCGCCTGCTGCAACGGCACGCCCCCTTGTCAATTGACCGTATCAACCGGTCATGTGGGCCGGCGAATCCTCGAACCGGTCTTGATGGGCTCCGGGCGGGTTCGCCGCCATTCCCATCACCATGCTCGATCCACCCCGCCGTGTGGCGTCTCCTGCGGTCCCCGCGCTTGTCAGGTCCGGGTCCCCACGGAGATCATTGCCAGAACGCCAAGGAAAGTCGTTTCCCAAAAAGGGCAAGTTCTTTCCGATCAAAGCGGGAACATGCCACCATGTAGGAAATACTCCGACGGCCTACGGCGCACGGGTCAGATCATGAATGGGTGTTGCTGTCCCGCGATTGCAAGGACCTCTTGTGCCGACCGAACTGCTGATAACATGGCCCCCTTCCATCCACCCAACTCATCCGCATGCCGAATCATCAACATGTTGGGATCTGCAAACGGAGCCGCCCTGAACAACTGAACGGCTGATCTCACAGGATCTTCGCGGCGGACGGAAACGGCGAGAATGCAGGCAGCGGCCGGATAACGACTTACTCCCGCCATGCAGTGGATCAGCAGATGCCGCGCGCCTGACTTGCGATGATCTTTTGCAAATTCAATCAGCTTGGCAATCTGGTCCTGGGTAGGTGGTGACTTCCCTGTCTCTGGCTTTTGAATGTCGTGGAATCCAAGATGCAGATGGCGTTCGGGAGCGAGACAGAGCGATGGGGCGAGGTGGGCGACGTCCATGATGGATATGACGGCATCCGGTTGGAGAGGGCCTGTCGCCTCTGTCACATTCCAATAGCTGTCGACAGCTATCTTCACCCAAGATACTTTCGGCTTTGAACTTCAGAATTCATGACATCGCCTATAAGCTGCTGGCAGCGGTTTGCTGCCCGGTTCATCGCTCGCTGTTCCTGACTTTGAACCCGTTGTCGCCGGTGTGCTGTTTTATGAAGGCGCGGCAGTGATCGAAGCTCTGTTCGCAGGCTCGGGGCAGGAGGATCGCGTTCTTTCTAGCCAGCGCCCGTGCAAACGCTAGCATGCGCGGTGTGGGCTTCCTCGCATTTCCGCGTGCGGGCTGAGGCTGGGCAGCCCCTGGCGGGATTTGCTCCCGTGAGTCGGGGCCGAGTCCATCGGTGATCGGATTTTCGGAAGCTTGTGCCGGTCCGCGTCTCCGCCTCCTGGAAGTGGCGGTTGGACTTGCAGGAGACCTGCGGCTCCTGCCTGCACGCTGCCTCTGTGAGGCAGGCGCGAGATCCACCTTGACGCCCGTCTGCTGCGTCAGGCGGGAGATCAGATCGGCGGCGCTGCTTGCGATACCATCAATCACCGCGCGGAAGTCGCTCTCTCCAAGCACCACCTCATCAAGCCGCATCTCCCACTGGGCGGTGGTGCCGGGATCCACGAGGCTCGGTGCCGCCTTCGCGAGAAGTTCGTAGAGTTTCAGCCCCGATGCCGTGGGCACGACCAGCTTTCCCGATGCGGCAAGCATGTTCTGGGCTTTCAGGCCCTTGATGATCTCGGCGCGAGTGGCAGGCGTGCCGATGCCCTTCGCCTCCTTCAGGCGGTCACGGAGCACCGGGTCATCGACGAACCTCCAGGCATTCTGCATCGCATCGATCAGCGTGCCTTCATTGTAGCGCGGCGGCGGCTCGGTGGTGCAGGCACTGACCTTTGGATCGCTGAGGGTTGCGGTCTCGCCATCCTTCATGGGTGGGAGCGTTTCAGCGCCATCTGCGCCATCTTCCACTTCGGCTAAGGTGGCCTTCCGCAGGCAGGATTTCCCCGAAGTGGCTTCCGATTGCCGCCCGGAGGTCCCGCGCCTGGCTGGACTTTTCGACGATGATGACGGTTTTCATATGCTCAGCAGAACGATCCCGCAGGTGGATGGCCGAGGGGGGACATATCAGGAACACAACTAGCTTTCAATGCGGGTCGTCAGCGCCTCCTCGTAGGCGTCCTTTGTTGCCTGATCGAAGCAGACAAAGGTTACGTCCTGAGCTTCGTCTCCGTACTTCTGATGGTCTCAGCGGCAATTCGCGCGGCCGCATGGAGCGGAAACCGGTAGCCCGACCTCAATCCCATCAAGATGGCATTCTCGAAGCTCAAGGCCCGTCTCAGAGCCGCCCCCCCCCCCAGAACCATAGACGACCTCTGGAAAGCCATCGGCAGCATCTGCGCCCTCTTCACACCAGAGGAATGCTCAAACTCCTTCGCCGCCGCAGGATATGGATTCAGTTGATCGCCCGATGCTCTAGAAGAGGATACTCAAATACGAAGACGGAGGAGTATTCATATTCCCGACGCCGTCGACGCTAAACAGCCCCCTTATTGCAACAAAACCAGACTACTGGATAACTGGAAGGGACCGACTCTATTGTGATTACCGTTTGCAGGAGCTAATGACATTACAGAACAAGTCGCCCGCGGTAATGGCTCAGAGACGCGAGCCCCTCAAGAGCTTGGATGACTTCCCCACGCCTGCATGGGCGGCGAGGGCATTGGTCCAACATGTATTGTTGCCAATGCATGAACTGAGAGAGTTGAGCTGTCTAGAGCCTGCCTGCGGAAGAGGTCACATGGCGATGGCTCTACAAGAGTATTTTGGATCGGTCACAGCAAGCGATGTGTTCGACTATGGCTACGGCGCTGTACGCGACTTCCTCGCTTCTGGCGACTGATCCACCCCCACTGAAGCGGTCCGACTTGAAGTATGTCTTATGGCATCAAGGAGGATCAAAACATGCCAAGAAAGAAGCACACGCCGGAGGAGATCGTCGCCAAGCTG
>Ga0075471_10000377_pt1 | contig 26411 bp, 20 predicted proteins | sample DEB19_08_DNA_2_FD_74787 | JGI IMG/M metagenome (GOLD analysis project Ga0075471, IMG submission 74787) | Aqueous microbial communities from the Delaware River and Bay under freshwater to marine salinity gradient to study organic matter... | ecosystem: Environmental > Aquatic > Marine > Coastal ...
GTCACCGTAGCCCAGTCGTTCTTGAACAACGTGAAGCTGCCCTGATCCTGGTGCGCGTGCGACTGGTCGAACTTACCGGCCACAAACGAGAACCATGACGCGTCGGTGGCCCAGCTCGATCGGCCGAACAGCACGCCCGCGCCGCTGGCGTAATACGACAACGCGGTCGGCGCGACCGGCGCATCCGGATACGGCAGCAGGTCGCCAAACAGGTTGAACGAGTGCTGGACGCCATTCACCGAGTTGTTCTGCAGCCACCACGTGCCACGTGCCGCTTCGGGCGTGCCCGGGCTCAACGCGACGGCACTGTGCACCAGGTTCTCGTGATAGTCGTACAACTCGGGGATCGACGACCGAGACTGATCGCCGATCGGTGCGAAGCGATCGCGCGTCGGCACGGTGGCGTGGATCCAGTAGTCGATCGTTTGCCGCGTGTGCGGCGTGATCGCCGAGAGATCTTCACCCGTCGAGCTCTTCCAGTACAGGTAGTTCTCGAACAGGTTCTTCTGCGCGGTGCCGTAGCCGGTGCCTTCGCGCGACCCGCCGCCAGGTAACACGGCGAAGTAGTCCACCAGCGGTGGAAACTTCTGCGTCTGCAGGAAGTTGAGCAACGTCAGGTCCTGGCGCGCCCACGCCCACAGCATCGTCGCGCGCAGGAAGCTGTAGTGATAGTTGTTCCCCGGGTCGCAGATCGACCACCCGGTCCACGGGTGCGCAGTGCCACCCCACGACGCCTGCGCAGGCTGCCAGACGTTGGCGATGGCCTGATCGCCGAACCGTGCCCACCGCTCTCGCTGTTCGGGCGTCAACAATTCGTAGCCGAAGTCATACGCGAATGACAGCGCTTCGAGATACCAGCCGACCTCCAGATACGAATCGCCTGCCACCGCGGGCGCGCGGCCGGCAGCAATCTCAGCTTCGGCGGCGCTCACGAATTGGTCCACCCGCGCAATGGCGTCCTGGAGGTACGCGTTGTTGCTGCTCAGCGCATACATCAGCACCGAATGCGTCGGGGTGTAGGCGTAGGGCGGATTGCCGGCCAGGGCCGCATTGGCGGCGGCGCGGAATCGCGTGAAGGCATTGCTCGATTGATCGACGAGCGTGTACGGGGCCAGCGACAGGAACGGCCGAGCCGTCGGCAGCTGATAGGTGTGCCCCGGATACTGGGTCGATGCAGATGGAGCCGGGCAGGTCGGCCCGCTGCCACCGCCGCCGGTGTCTCCCCCGCCGCCGGAGTCGCCGCCGCCAGAGCCGCCGCCGCCCGGGGGCGGTTCCTCAACGACCGACAGGCAGACGTTCGCGGCATCGAGCGTGACGTTGATCGGCTCGCTGCCTTCCGGTCGACGACCGTGGCCAGGTCAGGGTCAACGGTCGACAGCGCGTCGAGCGCCTCGCTGATCCGCGAGAGCTCGCGCGTGTCTGGCACCGCGTCCACGACTTCGGTCTTGATCGAGGTGATTTCGAACTGCCCGCCGCGCTTCTGGGCGTAACGGCTCCGGGCGTAGTCGATGATCAACCCGCGCATGACCCGGGAGGAATAAGCCATGAACCGCGGGCGATCAGGAAAACGCGCGCCCTCGCGGCCGGAGATCTCGAGGTACGCCTCGTGAAGGAGCGTCGTCGCGCCAAGCGTGATGCCGTACCCGCGCTTGGCCAGCTCCCGCTTGGCCATGCGATGCAGTTCGTCGTAGAGGATCGAAAACAGGCGATCCGCGGAGCCGCGATCACCGCGTTCAGCCGACGCGACGAGGTCGGAAATGGTCGGGTCCACTGGGCGCTAGCCTACTCCTCTTTCCAGGGGTTGTTCGCAAAAACCGCGAGCTCGGTCCAGAGCACTCGTCGTGGCATCTCGAGTCCTGCCATGATCGTCGCCGCGATGTCGTCGGCGTAGAGCTTGTTTGGATTGTTGCGGCCCGTCTTGCCCATCCAGTTGGTCTGCACTTCAGACGGGCAGACACAGATCACACGCACACCGTGCGGACGAAGATCCGCCTGCCAGCACTGCGTGATGCCGCGCATCGCCCACTTGCTACCGGCGTAGACCGTCGCCCCCTTGGCGCCCTTCATGCCCGAGGTCGAGGCAATGTTCACGATGTCGCCGTCGCCACGTTCCTTCATCTGCGGCGCCACGCGATTTGTCATGTCGACGGCGCCAAATACGTTGGTCGCAAACAGCTCGCGCATCTTCGACATGTCGAGCGAGCCGATCTCCGCGTTGTAACCAAATGCGGCGTTGTTGATCAGCACATCAATGCCGCCCATCTTCGCGGCGCACTCCTCGACGACCCGCTGGTTGTCGGCGTCAGAGGCGACGTCGGCCCGGATGCCGTGCGCGCCGGTCTGACTCGCGATCTGCTGGATGTGTGCTTCGTTGCGGCCGGTGAAGACGACCTGGTGACCCGCCTTGCGGGCCTGTGCGACAAGCGCGGCGCCAATGCCCTGGCTGCCGCCCGTAATCAGAAAACGACGTGTGCTCATGGGCCGATTATGACCCGTTCGCACGCTGGCCAATTGCCCGATTGGCCCATTTGCCGGGTTCTTCCGTCTAATCCCGCATGTCTTGGTGGAAGCTTGGCCGCAAGGCCTCCGAGCCCGAGGTGCCGGCCGACCCGAACATGCCGGTGATCCGGCTCGAGCACATCAGCCGGGTGTTCGAGGGGGATGCCGACGAAGAGACGCGGGCGCTGGATGACGTCAGCGTCGACATTCAGCGTGGCGAATATGTTGCCGTGTCCGGCCCGTCAGGATGCGGTAAGTCCACCTTCCTCTCGATCGTCGGCCTGCTCGACACGGCAACCTCTGGCCGCTATTGGCTGAACGGTCGCGCCGTCGACACGCTGTCGGCGACCGAACGCGCGCGGGTCCGCAATCTGGATGTTGGACTGGTCTTTCAGAGCTTCAACCTGATTGGCGACATGACCGTGTACGAAAACGTCGAGTACCCGTTGACCGTTCGCGGCGTGCCGCAGGGCGAGCGTGCGAGTCGTGTGGAGGCCGCGCTCGAACGCGTGGGCCTGACCGGTCGCGCCAAACTACGTCCGGGTTCGTTGTCGGGAGGGCATCAACAACTCGTCGCGGTCGCTCGAGCCATCACGGGCCGGCCCGCTATCCTGCTCGCTGATGAGCCGACCGGCAATCTCGACTCCAAGTCCGGTGAAGCGCTGATGCAGATGTTCAACGAGCTCCACGCCGGCGGCGCGACCATCATCGTCGTCACGCACGATCCGCGCTGGCAGTCACAGGTGCACCGTCGGATCGAACTATTCGACGGTCGCATCGTTGACGGCCCGTCGACCTCATAGCAGCGATCCGCTGGTGGCCTGACGCCCAATTCGCCGTTGGCGCTGAAATTCGGAGACACCCGTTTTATCCATTCCGAAGTAAAGTGAAATCCATGAGTAAACGGCATCCAACAACCATCCCTCCTCTAACCCGCCGGGGTTTCCTGGGGCAACTTGGGGCGGTAGGCGGATCGTCGTTGGTGTTTGCCGCACTGTCATCGTGGGATCAGGCGGCCGGAGCCGCCGGGCAGAAGCCATCACTGAGCGGTAAGCCCGCCCGCGCCAAGGTGGCGATCCTGGGCGGTGGATTGTCGGGCATGGTGGTCGGCTACGAACTGGGCAAGCTCGGCTACGACTACCAGATCTACGAGGCGCGCGAGCGCGTCGGCGGTCTGCAGTGGGCGGTAAAGAAGGGTTCGAAGCACACCGAGGTCGGCCCCAACGGCGAAGCGCAGGAGTGCCAGTGGGACGAGGGGCAATACGTCAACGTGGGCCCATGGCGCATCCCGTATTCGCATGAAGCGGTGTTGAACTACTGTCGCGAACTGAACGTTCCGCTGCAGGTGTTCCTGAACGACTCCGACAACAACTACTTTTTCTACGAAGGCAACAGCGCCGGCCCGCTCTCGAGCAAGAAGATCCGTGTTCGCGAAGTGAAGGCAGACATGACCGGCGCAATCAACGAGTTGCTGGTGAAAGCCATCGACCAGAACAAGCTCGATCTGCCGATGACTGCCGAGGATCAAAAGCGGCTCACGAGCTATCTGATCAGCCAGGGCTACCTCAACACCTCGTCACGCACCTACAAGGCATTCGAGAACCGTGGCGAAGGCGATCCCTACGCGCTCGCACAGTTGCTGCAGGGCCCGTTCGGCAATCGCATGCGCTCGGTGCCGGCGGTGGAAGGCACGACAGCGGCGCCGATGTTCCAGCCGGTCGGTGGCATGGATCAGATTTCGAAAGGCTTCCAACGGAACATGGACGCCAGGCGCATCACCTTCAACGCGGAGATCCAATCCGTCCTGCAGGACGCCAACGGCGTCAAGATCTCCTACCTCGACACTAGGACGAAGAAGAAGGTTCAGGTTGCGGCCGACTACGTCGTGGTCTGCATGCCGCTCAATCTCGTCGCGCGCATGGAGATCAACCTCGCGCCGGAGATCATGGAAGCGGTCAAGCAGGTCACCTACAGCAACAGCGCGAAGATGGGCCTGGCGATGAAGCGCCGCTTCTGGGAAGAAGACGATCACATTTTCGGCGGCCACCTGTACTCGAACCTGCCGCTCGGCGAGTTTTCGTATCCGTCCTACGACTACTTCACCAAGAAGGGCACGCTGCTCGGGCTGTATTCGAACGGTCCTGTCGGCACGCTCCTGGACCAGCCCATCGCCGCGCGCATCGAGCACGTGCTCATGCACGCCAGCAAGGTGCATCCGCAGATGCGCGCAGAATTCGAAAGCGCCTACGCGGTCTGGTGGCGGCGGGTGCCGTACAACGAAGGCGGCTACGCGAGCGGCAGAAACGCCGAGCGCCGCGCGATTTTGTCGCGAGTCGACAACCGCATCGTGCTTGGCTCGGCGGCGAACACGCCGCACTCCGAACCAGACTGGCAGGAAGGCGCCATCTCAGCTGGCTGGCAGGCCCTCAAGTCGATCCATGAACGCGCAATGCGCGGCTAGATCGCGCTAGAACGGTTCGACGCAACCGAAACGCGGCTCGATCCGTCCAACTCTCCGGATGAAAACCGGACAGTGGGTCTCGTACGACCCGGAGCGTTAACTTCAGCCGCGTGCGTTTCTGGAATCCGGGCACGGACCCGAACCCCAACCGCTCCGACAACGAATTCCTGATGATCAACCGCGGCCTGTTCCAGAAAGCCTCGTACCTGCGGCGGTTCTAAGCGGCCTATAATCGCCGCCATGGCGGCGATCAATCTTCTGGTCAACGGCACGCGGCATACGGTCGAGGTCGAACCCTCGACGCCGCTGCTCTACGTGCTTCGCAACGATCTCGATCTCGCCGGACCCAAGTTCGGCTGCGGCCTTGGCCAATGCGGCGCCTGCACGGTGCTGATTCGCGGCGAAGCGGTGCGTTCGTGCGTGCGGCCGGTGTCGCAGGTCCAAAACGTCGAGATCACGACGCTCGAAGGACTTGCGAAGTCCGGCCAGCTCGATCCGATCCAGCAGGCCTGGATCGACGAGCAGGTGCCGGCGTGCGGCTTCTGCCAGAACGGGCAGATCCTCACCGCCAAGGCGCTGCTCGACAAGAATCCCAACCCCACCGACGCGCAGATCCGCGACGGCATGAAGAACACGCTGTGTCGCTGCATGACCTACTACCGCATCAACGCGGCCGTGAAGCTGGCGGCGAAGAGGAGGAACGCGTAATGACTCGCAATCCATCGCGCCGCTCGTTCCTTCAAACCACCGGCATGCTGGTGGCGTCGGCTGCCACCATCTCGCTCGAGGGTGTTGAAGCCTTCTTGCAACAGGCCGCAACGCCTGCCGGGCCGTACCCAGACATCGACTTCCTCCAGCTCGATTCGTGGATCGTGATCCGCCCGGACAACACGGCGACGTTCTTTGTCGGCAAGACGGACCTGGGTCAGGGCACCGGCACGGCATTTCGCCAGATCATGGCAGACGAACTCGACATCAAGTTCGAGAACACGACCTGCATCATGGGCGCGACCGACACAACGCCCGACCAGGGCGGTTCGGGCGGATCCGATGCGCTGCAGACGGACGGCTACCCGATGCGCCGTGTCGCAGCCGAAGCCAGGCGCGTGCTGCTCGACATGGCGGCGCAGCATTTCAACGTGCCCGTCACCTCGCTCGCCGTCAGCGACGGCGTGGTGCGCACCACGATCGGCGACACCGCCGATCGCGAAGTGACCTACGGCGAGCTGATCGGCGGCAAGAAGTTCAACGTCACGCTCTCAGGGCGCAACGTGGATGCGACGACCGGCAAGGCGCCGCTGAAATCCGTGAAGGACATGCCCAACGTCGGCCGGTCCCCGAGGCGTGACGACATTCCAGCCAAGGTCAACGGCTCACAGCGCTGGGCCGTTGACATGAAAGTCCCCGGGATGCTGCACGCGCGACACGTGCGACCGCCGATGGTCGGCGCCACGCTGAAGGCGATCGACGAAGCGTCCGTCAAGGACGTGCCCGGCCTGGTGCGCGTCGTCAGTCGCGGCAACTACGTTGCGGTGGTCTGCGAACGCGAGGAGCAGGCCATCCGCGCGGCCCGCCAACTGAAGATCGAGTGGACACCGCCCGCAACAGCGCCCTTCCCGTCGTCCGAGAACCTGTTCAGCTTCATGCGTGCGGCCACGCCCTCATCGGCGAGTGAGCCCAGCGTCGTTGGCGACATCGCAGCGGGATTCGCCAGTGCCGCAACCACGATCGAGGCGAACTACGACGTCCCGTTCCAGGGCCACACATCGTTCGGCCCTGCGCATGCGATGGCCGATCCGTCCAACGGCCAGTTGACGATTTACTCGAACGACATGAAGTCGTACGGCATGCGGGCCGGTGTGGCGCAGTTCCTGAAGATCCCGAAGGAGAAGATCCGGGTCGTGTGGATGCACGGTCCGCAGGCCTACGGCCGCACTGCGGCAGATGATGCGGGGTTCGAAGCGGCGTTCCTCGCGACCGAACTTGGCAGGCCGGTGCGCGTGCAGTGGTCTCGCCAGGAAGAAACGGCGTGGGATACGAAGGGACCAGCCTACGCGGTCACGATGAAGGGCGGCCTCGACGCAAAGGGCCAACTCGTCGCGCTTGACTATGACGCGCGCGCCGCCGACTTCAATCACGTCGGCTACAACGAACACGACACGGTCCTCATCTCGCAACTGATGGGACAACGGAAGACCCCGGCGCGCGGCCGCGCCTCTTATCCGTCAGACAAGTACGGCGTTCCCAATCGCCGGATGGCCGGCAGCGTCGTGCCGATGCCGCTGGCATGGGAAACCCCGGTCCGCATGGGCAACCTGCGCGATCCCGACGGGCCGCAGGTGACGTTCGCCTCCGAAAGCTTCATCGACGAATTGGCGTTTGCGGCGAAGGCTGATCCGCTGGCGTTCCGCCTCGCCCTCCTCGAGCGCGGGACCGGGGACGACGCGGGGTTCAAGCGCGCGCGATCGATCGCCTGCATCAAGGCAGCGGCCGAGAAGTTCGGATGGGACACGCGCCCATCGCCGAAGTCTCGCGGCACTGGCGACATCGCCACGGGACGAGGCGTCGCCTACGCGTATCGCAGTGAAACCGTGGCTGTGGAAATCGTCGAAGTCGACGTGAACCGTCGCACCGGCCACGTGTGGGTCAAGCGCATCGTCTGCGCGCACGACTGTGGGCTGGTGATCAACCCTGAAGCCACCACGCGCACGCTCGAGGGCGGCCTTTTGCACTCGGTGAGCCGGGCGCTGCATGAAGAGGCACGCTTCGACGAGTCGAAGATGCTGACCGTGGACTGGGTGACGTCGCCGACGCTGACGCATGCCGATGTGCCCGAGCGGATCGACATCGTGCACGTCAACGGCGATCCGAATCCGAATCGGCCGGACCTGCGGCACTACGGGGCCGGCGAGACGGTTTGCAAGCCGATGCTGGCCGCGGTGGCCAACGCGATCTTTGACGCCACCGGAGTGCGGATGCGGCGTCTGCCGTTTACCGCGCCCCGGGTGCTGGCGGCGCTGAAGGCGTAGCGCTCGACGGCGACGGCGATTCACCATTATTGCTGGATCCGACTCTGCGTAGTCGGCCGTGGCTGAGAAACTTGAATTGACATCGAAGATCACAGGCATCATCACAGATGCCATCCCCGGGGCGTCGCGCGCGCGCTTCGCCAATTCGGAACGTCACCAGGAGGCAGGCCACAAGTGAGCGAGGCGGCCACGAGAAAGTTGCACTACGCGTGGGTCATCGCGGGCGTCACCTTCGTGATCATGCTGATCACCTCAGGTGTGCGAGCCACTCCCGGCCTGTTCATGGTGCCGCTTGAAACGGAGTTTGGCTGGAGCCGGGCCATCATCTCCGCGTCGATTGCCGTCAACATCGCGCTGTTCGGATTGATCGGTCCGTTTGCGGCTTCGGTGATGGAGCGATGGGGATTGCGCCGAGTGGTGCTTGGCGCGCTCGCGCTGATGACGACCGCCGTTGCCACGTCGACGCGCATGTCATCGGAGTGGCAGTTCTTCCTGCTATGGGGCGTCCTGGTCGGCGCGGCGACCGGCGTCACCGCCATGGTGCTGGCGGCCGTTGTCGCGACGCGTTGGTTCGATCAGCGACGCAGCCTCGTGCTCGGCATGCTGTCGGCCGCCAACGCGACCGGGCAGATGATCTTCCTGCCGCAGCTGGCCTCGGTGACCGAGTCGTCCAACTGGCGCTCTGCTGCGTTGATCGTTGCCGCGGCCGCGGCGATCGTCTTCGCTCTGGTGTGGTTCGTGATGCGCGATCGGCCGGCGGATGTGGGCCTCAAGCCGTACGGATTCGATCCAGCCGCGCCTGTGAGCACGGCGCGCCCGCTGTCGCCGATCGCCGCGTTATCGGCGGCGTCCCGCACCCGCGCTTTCTGGATTCTGGCGGGCACGTTCTTTATCTGCGGCGCCAGCACGAACGGACTCATCGGCACCCACCTGATCTCCGCGTGTCATGACGTCGGCATCACGCCGCTGCGGTCGACTCAATTGCTGGCGATGATGGGGCTGTTCGACATCCTCGGCACAACGGCATCGGGATGGCTCACTGACCGCTACTCCGCGCGCCATTTGCTGTTTGCGTATTACACGCTGCGCGGACTGTCGCTGCTGTTTCTGCCGGCAACGTTACTCGAAGGCGGGATGAGCCTTGGCATCTTTGCGGTGTTCTATGGCCTGGACTGGATCGCCACCGTGCCGCCGACGGTGAAGCTCACCACGGAAGCGTTCGGCAAGGAGAACACCGGCGTGGTCTACGGGTGGATCGGCGCGAGTCATCAACTAGGCGCGTCGATGGCGGCGTTCGGCGCCGGCGCGATTCGCACGGGCACCGGCGACTATCGGCTTGCGTTCCTGATCGCGGGCGCGCTCTGCCTGGTCGCCGGCGCGTCATTCATTCTGCTGGGACGAAAGACGTTAGGCCCTCAGTCTCTCGATCGTCCACTTCCTGCGCCAGTCGTCGCCTGACAATGCACAGATGGGCGCGGAATCGGCCTGAAAACGGGCCGATTCGCGCGGCATGTCACTTGCACAACCGGGGGCATGACCAATCGTGGTCACAAAGGAAGGGTCATCGTGAAGATCAGGATGGCAGCAGCCTCAGCAGTTCTTGCATGCATGGTCGCCGCGCAACCCGCGCCACTGTTCGCGCAGGGCCGGTGGGATCGCCAGGATCGCTGGGAAGAACAGCGCGAACGTGAACGGGCTCGGGAGCGCCGGGAACGCGAACGGGAGCGTGAACGGCGAGAGGCCTATCGCGAAGCGCGGCGTGAGTACCGCGAAGAGCGCCGCGAAGCCTACTGGGATGCCTCGCGTTACTACCGTCGAGACGATCGCCGCTACCGCTCGTATCGGATGAACCGCAACGATCGCATCTACCGCGGTTCAGATAACCGTTACTACTGCAAGCGCGACGACGGCACGACAGGCCTGATCATCGGTGGCGTGTCGGGCGCCGTGCTCGGCAACATCATCGCCCCCGGCGGATTGAAGGTGCTCGGCACCATCATCGGCGGCGGTGCCGGCGCGCTGATCGGCCGCGCGATCGACGACGGGAATATCGTCTGTAGATAGTGCAGTCGCAAGAGTCAGGTAGCAGGTAGCAAGAATCATTCTCTTGCTACTTGCATCTTGCTACTTCTTCCCGCTCAAGGCACCGCGCAGCTTGTCGGCGAGCGTTCCGACCGACGCCGACGGCGCCGCGTGCTGACGCGACGCGTATTCCTGCACTTCGGCTCGTTCGCGCTGTTCGGCCACGGCCTTCTTGCTGACGCGGATCCGGCGGCCACCCTGCTCAACATCGAGCACGACGACTTCCACTTCGCTGCCGACCGGGAACGCTTTCTTCAAGTCGGCGTCACGATCGAGGCCGGTCTCGGCGCCGGGCATCAATGCCGTGCGGCCGGGGAGCAGGAATACGAACACGCCGAACTTCTCGTGACGCTCCACCTTGCCGGTGAGAATCGCGCCGGGAACGATCGTGTCCTTCGCGACGGTCTCTTGAGCGGCGGCCCGCTTGCGATCTTCGACCCGCGCCAGACCAATGCGCTTCTGCGCCGCATCGATGCTCAACACCTCGAAGTCGCTGGTCTCGCCCACCGAGATCGTCTTCGACCAGCCGCCGGCCGGACCACTCGGCGGGAAGGTGGATGCGTGCGCGAGGCCTTCGACACCAGGCTCGAGTTCCACGAACGCACCGAAGTCGGCAATGCGCGACACCTGGCCGGTGCGCACCTGCCCCACTTCATAGGCGCTTGTGACCGCCACCCACGGATCGTCCTGCAGTTGCTTCAAGCCGAGCGAGATCTTGCCGGTCGCCTCGTCAACGCGCAGGATCTTCACGGTGATCTGATCACCGGGCGCGACCATCGCCGCGGGACTCGTGATGCGCGCCCAGCTCATTTCGGAGACGTGCAGCAGGCCCTGGATACCGCCGCCGAAATCCACGAACGCGCCAAAATCGAGCACCGACGCCACGCGACCCTTGAGCACCGCGCCTGGCACGATCGACTTGCGGACTTCGTCGGCGTCGGCGAGCTGCTGCTTCTCGAGCAGCTTGCGGCGTGACACAACAACGTCCTTGCCGCCGTTCTTGAACTCGATCACCTGGAACGCGTAGGTCTTGCCCAGGTGAACGTTCGGGTCGACCGTGCGGGCCGTGTCGATCTGCGACAGCGGACAGAACCCGCGTTCGCGCGCGATGCGGACTTCGTAGCCGCCCTTCACAGCGGCAGCGACCTTGCCCTCGACGGCCATGCCGCTATTGAACGCATCCTCGAGCTCACGCATCGTCGCGGCATTGCGCACGCCCTTGCGCGACAGCGTGATGCCACCGATGGTCGACACGACCATCGCGGTCAGCCGATCGCCGACGTTGGACTCAATGTCGCCTTCGTCGTCTTTGAGCTCGTTGACGTCGATCTCGGCTTCGCCCTTGCCGCCGATGTTGACAAACGCCACTTTCGGGCCGATCGAAACAATCGTCCCGTCAACCTGTTGTCCGCGGGTGAACTGGCGCGCCTTCTCGGACGCCTCGAACATCGACGCGAAATCTTCTTCCTGATCGCTCACGCAATACTCCCGGCCCGCCATGCCTTACGAGTCGTGGGCCAAACCTCGATGGTATCGCGAGTGGCACGCTCATGTCGCGGGCGGGGGCCCAGGGGGGCCGAAGCCGATCGGAAAGGGCTTGAGGTACACCTGCTGAAGCAAGTACTCCACGCCATGGTCCTGGGCGTGCGAAGCCAGCAGGTTGATCGGCACACCCAGGGGCGTTCGCGCTTGCTGATAGTCCTCAATCGCCGCCTCGATCGCCTTCCGATCGGCATCGGGTAGCGTGCGCTTGAAGTAGCCGGCGATGTGCTGCAACACGTTGACATGGCGCGGATGGGTAATCGAGCACGCCATCGCCTCGACAAAGCCTGCACCATACGCTTCGAGGCTGCGTTCGAGATCGCCACGGCCAGTCTGGCCGACGACACGGCCGAGGGAGCGATACGCCGCCGGCGAGCACGCCATCAGCAGGAGTTTGTGCTGCGCGTGAAACCCCATCAGGTCGGCCACGCTGCCGGCCTGCTGGCGGAATCGCTGCCATCGGAGCACAGCGGCACGACGAACGACGGCCTGCCCCGGCACGACGCTACTTCCTGGTCACGTGGAGGTAGAGGTCGTGACCTAACGCGGCGGCAGCGGACGGCCGGCGGCGAGTTCGCGCACCATCCGGTCGTCGCCCGTGACTTCCCAGTAGATCAACGACGGCGGAATCATGCCGGCACGATGGATCTCGTCCATCACGCGCTGGATGCTGAACGCGTCGCCAAGCTGGCGGCCGCGTTCGGCAATCACTTCTTCCATCAAGCGCCCGCCGGTGATGTAGCTGGCGCCGTACGCCGGCTGGCGCAGGTACAAGTGCTGCTCGAATCCAAGCAATGGATCACGCCGCATCCAGCCGCGCGGCGTCCAGTTGACGTGGATGTCGGCGGCCTGCGCCATGGTGAGGTCGTTGGCATGCGCGTAGAGGTTTCCGAGCCCGCGCGCGGCCCTGGTGATCAGCATGATCCACACGATCTCGCGCGAGCGCGGCGAATCGTCATACAGACCGGCGTGCATCATCCACTCTTCCATCGCGGTGGCCATGCCCTCGGCACGGCTCATCCAGACGTTGTAGAGCAGCGCTTCGCGGCGAATCGGATTGGCGTGCGGCGCGACACGGATGCGCATGTTGTCCCACCAGTGAAAGAGGTGGGTCCACAACGGAATCGGGTCACGCTGCGTGGCCTGCATGAAAAAGTTGCGCGACGCTTCTGGTGCAAACGGCGCCGTCCGCTCACGCAGGGCCCGCTCCATCCATGGCTCCATGGTGAGGATGCGGTTATCGGCCATCCATTTCAGGTAACGCGGAATCGCGCGTTCCTGCATCGCCTGGTAGGCCTCCGGCGTGTTTGCGACGGGCAGCGGCGGCAGGTTGCGATTGCGGTTCTCCTCAAGCCGCAGCGAGGCGTGCGCGCGATTGAGCTCGCGGCGCAGGATCGTCACTTCCTCCTCCCACGACAACGGCACCAGCAGCACGTTGCGCAGGTACCAGGTGTATTGCTCCTTGCCGATGCCCGACGGGCCAGTCTTCCTGGGCGCTTCGCCTTTGACCCACGCTGCAAAGCTATTGGTCGCCGACAGCGCCGATTCGATCGCCCCGGAAAGGGTGCCGTCTCCGGCGGGGACGCGGCTGGCCAGGGTACGAAGTGCGTCGGCCTGCTCCTCGAACGCGCGAACGCCGCCGACCCAGAGGTCGGCCGCGTTGCCGTTTGCCAGGTTCCGGCGAGCAGCATCGAGAAGCGGCGCGATGGTTCGCAGCCGCTGCGCCAATTCGGCGGACTGCGCCGGCGAGAGCGGTTGCACGGTGTCGAGACCGGTTCGCGGCCAGATCGGATAGTCGTAGAACTTGATGGCGCCATGGATCACCGGACCTTCCCTGGCGGGCGTGTCGCTCTCGCTGGTGATGATCGACGCGTAGTACGCAGGGTCGCGGGCAAACGGCTGCAGCACTCGCAGGTGGTACTCGAGGCCGTTCATCTCGGCGCGCACCAGGTGGTGATCGACTTGCTGGGAGACCGACCATCCTGTCCGATCGATCGCCTGCAACCGCGCCTGCAACTGGCGCAACTCATTGAGCCGCCGCTCGTTGGTCTGCGGCGAGTAATCCGGCACGCCCCCAGCGAGGCGTGGCGGCTCCTCGAACTTGCGCCATTCGGCAAACAGGGCCAGCAGTTGCTGGTACGAAGCCGGCGCAGGCTGCGCGCCAATGACGGCAGCGGCCGCGATCATGATGGCGGCCACCACCGCCAGTCGCGCAACAACACGGATCATCGGTGAATCATACGATGGCAGTCGGCAGTCAACAGTCGGCAGTTAAGAGTTGACGATGGCGTCGGCTTCGATTTCCACCAGGTATTCATCACCGACGAGGTCGGCGCCAATCAGCGTATTGGCCGGCTGAATGCGGCCGAAGCGCTCACCATGCGCGCGAGCCACGGCCTCCCAGTCGCGGACGTGGCGGACATAAACCCGCGTGCGGACGACGTCGGTCAGCGCGGCGCCAAGCGATTGCAGCGCGCCCTCGATCTTGTCGATCGCGAAATGTGTTTGCGCCGCCGGGTCGCTGCCGCCGATGGCCCGATCGCCAAGCGTGGCCGTCGTTCCAGACACCGCAATGTGTTGTCCGCTCCGGATGGCGCGGGCGAAACCGGCGGCACTTTCCCAGACGGTGCCGGATAGGCAACGTGTGCGGCCGTCGGCTGCCGTGGTCGTCTCGTACGGCGACGGCATTGTCTGGAGGTGATGACTGAGATCGCCGGAGGCGGTCAGGAACGGTGGTTTGCGATATTCGTCGCCGCAATCGCCGGGAATGGGATGCAGCGTGGCCAATACCTCGCGAATCTGGGAGCGATCCTCGTCCGACAACGAAAAGGAGAACAACCGCAACGTATCATCGATGTGGGCCCGCTCGCCCAGCCGCGCGCCGACAATCACACCCGCAACGCCAGGTTGATCGAGGATGTAGCGCGTCGCCACGTTCGCGATCGAGACGTTGTGCCGATCACCAATCCGCTTGGCGGTCGCAAGGATTCGCTGCAGGGCGTCCCAACCGCCGGCAACACGCATGAAGCGGCCGTACTTCATCATCGACCACGTGCCGGTGTGCTCCCAGTCCGGCTCGGGCTGTCCTAACCATTTCTCCGTCAGCCAACCACCTGCGACGGTCCCGTAGGCGAGCAAGCCAATACCTGTTGTCGCGCAATACGGACCGAGCCCCGTGGCGGCACGCTGATCCAGCAGCGAGTACGACACCTGGTTCGAGACGACCTCGATGCCGCTGTTCTTCACCATCCGCAGATGCGCGGTGTCGACGTTGGTCAAGCCAAGATGACGGATCAGGCCTTCGCGCTTCAGGTCCTGCAAGTGATACAGCGTCTCGAGCCAACTGGGATCCGCGTAGTTCCACGCGTGAAACTGCAACAAGTCGATCGACTCCGCGCGGAGCCGCGCCAGCGCGCGCTCCACCGCCGCACGCACTTCCGGCAGCGGCACGCGCCCGGGCTTCGGGACCCACTTGGTGAGGCACTGGACCGTTGTCGTCTTCCGTGCACGGAAAATGCCCGCGACCAATTCGGCCGATCCGTAATGGTCCGCCATGTCGAAGGTCGTCAAGCCCGCATCGGCATAGGGCTGCATCGCATCGGCGGTCCGCTCGAGATCGAGGGCGCGGCCATCGCGCTCCATGTCTGCCAACTGCCACAGGCCGGTCAGCGCTCGCGAGATGGACAGACCGCTGGCAAGGTCGATGTGGGGAACCGGGGACTTCGTCATAGGTGCGGCTTACTCCGGCGGCAGCGCCGCGAATCGCGCGCGCAGATCCACGCCGGCCGCCTTGAGCCCGGCGGTCTCGCGCCAATAGATGATGGTGCCGGCGGTCATCACCGCGAGCCATAGCCAAGTCGATCGAAAGTACCAGGCCGCGGCTGGTGCGGTCAGGTCCTTGATCGTGTGAACGGCAAAGAACCCGGCGATCACGATGACGGCAAGCACCGCCAGCGGTACGCGATGCGCGGGGTTCGGCAGCACCGTGATGTCGCGGGCGATGGCCGGATTCCGGCCGGGCAGAGTCAGCACCGAAACCGCCATCAGCAGGAAGTTGACGAGCATCGCGGTCACGAGGATATCTACGCCAAGAAAGAAGTCGCCGGCCAGGTGGCTTCCCAACACGCCGAGCGTGGCCATCGCCCCGCTCGCCAGCACGGCAATGTGCGGTGTGCGCCTGCGCGGATGCACGGCGGCGACGGCGCGCGGAAAGATGCCGTCTTCCGCCCAGGCAAACATCAGCCGCGACGTCGCCAGCAGCATCGCCGGCAGGTCCTTCGCCAGCGCCACGGCTGCGGCCGACACGATCACCACCGTCCAGAATGGCGGCAGGAGGTAGCCGAGCAGGCCTGGTGCCGTGAGATCGCGGCGGGCAGCTTCATCAGCCACGTATTGCCAGGGCACCGCGTTGTAGACCGCGGCCGTGAACATCAAGTAGAAGAGCGCAACGGATCCGACGGCCAATCCAATCGCCAGCGGCATCGTGCGACCGGGTTGCTTTGCCTCGCCTCCGGCCTGCGCGATGGCGTCAAAACCGATGAACGACGCAAACAGCACGGCCGATGCGGACATGAATGTCCACGGCGCGAACGTGCTGGGCACCTCGGGAACACCGCGCCCCTCGCGCGCGATCAGCGCCGCCGAGAAATCGCCGGCGTCGAACCAGAACCCGGCGACGATCACGACCGCGCCCAGTGCGAAGGTCAGGAACATCAGCGGCACCACCAGGCGCTGGTAGAACACGATGCCGCGTAAGTTCGCAATCACAGCCGCCCACAGCACACCGAGCGAGATCGTGAGCCGCACGGGCCCTCGATCGAGGATCGACGCGGCCTGAGGCCAATTCGCGGCGATCGCGATGTCGCGAATGAACGGGACCAGTACGTAGGACACCACGCCGATCGCGACACACAACGCGAACCACTGCGAGAACGAGGCGACGAACCCGAGGTACGGGCTCAGTCCGCGGCTGGCATAGACGTAGCTGCCGCCGGCACGTGGCATCGCAGACGCCAGGATCGCGTACGCCAGTCCCGCCAGCATCGCGGGCAAGGCTGCAAAGAGAAAGGCGGGCAACACGTACGGCCCGATGCCGGGCACGTTGCGCTGGATCATGAACGGGATGATGTTGATGCCGGCGCCGACCATGGCGCAGACGCCGGTCGCGGTCAGTCCCAGCACGCCCATCTCTCGCGCGAGCGTGGCTCGGCCGACAGGTTGACTCATCGAAGCGTCAGTATAGCCGTTGTACTATTCCGACCATGTTGAACGCGCGTCGGGTGATGTGGTTGGTGTTCCTCGCGGCAACGTCCGCGACAGCAGCTGCGGCGCAAACCCCGCCCCTCACCCTCGAGCAAGTCACCACGCGACCGAGCATCATCGGCACGCCACCCTCGCCTCCGGTGTGGTCTCCCGACAGTCGTCGATTTGTGTTCGCGTGGAACGACTCCGGCCTCGCCTTCCGCGATCTGTGGATCGCCTCCGCTGACGGCAGCGGTCTGCGCCGGATCACCGATCTCCAGCGCACGCATCCTTCACCAGCACCGCCAGCGGGCCGAACCACGGCGGCCCTTGCGGCCCAGGCCGCGGCTCGCAGCCGCGGTGGCGTATCAGAGTACGCGTGGCTTCCGGATAGCCGCACCATTCTCTTCTCAGCCACCGGCGCGACGTATCGCATCGACGTGGATGGCGGTTCACCAACGCGCGTCGACCTCGGGGGCGGGGCCGGAGACTTTGCGCTCTCACCAGACGGTCAGCGACTTGCCTTCTTGCGTGATGGCGACCTGTGGCTGTGGCCGATCGACGGCAGCTCCGCGCCGACGCAACTGACGCGCATTGCGGTGCCGGGCATCGCACGCGTGTCGCTCGGCACCTACAATCGCGCCGACGTCGAGATCGGCACCGGTGTCTGGGGTGCGAACTGGCGATCCTTCGCCTGGTCGCCAGACGGTCGCACGATCGTGTTTCATCAGGTCGATCGAAGACACATTCGGCGGGTGCCGTTCCCCTCGTACCTCGGCGACGAAACGATCGTCAGCGAATTGCGACGCGGCTATCCGGGAGACGAGAACGAGCGGCGCACGCTTCACCTGCTCGACGTGGCGACCCGCCAGGTCCGAGCGATCACGCTCGACGAACCCGGCTATCGCGCTGTCAGCGATTTTCAGTGGGCGCCAGATGGGCGGCTGATGATCGATCGGGTGTCAGACACCGGCACCGATCGCTGGCTGTCGGTCCTCGCCGCGAACGCGACGACGCCGCGACTGGTGTGGCACGATCATCGTCCCTCCCGCATCTATCCCTCGTACGCGGCCCGCTGGCACCCCGACGGACGGCGCATCGTCGTATTGGCGGACATCACCGAGCGCGATCATCTGTACGCCATTGACTCAACGACGACGAACGCTGCGCCGGAGGCACTGACGTCAGGCAACTGGGACGTCACCGACCTGGTTGCGATCGGCGACGACGGCACGTTGACATTCACGAGCACCCAGAAAAATCCGTACGAGCGTCAAGTGATGCGCGTTGCGTCATCGGGCGCGCAGCCGGTCGCCGTGACATCGCTGGCCGGCACGCACACCCCGGTGTTGTCACCTGATGGCACTCACCTGGCGTCCGTGTGGACTGATGACGTGACGCCACCCGAGCTGATCACCGTCGCCACGAGCGGGTCCGCTTCCGAGCGCCGCGTGACGTCGTCGCCGCTGCCGGCATTTCGACAACACCAGTGGGCTCGCGCCCGCTATGCGACGTTCACCAACGCCGTTGACGGTTCCACCATTCACGCTCGCATCATCGAGCCCACGAGTCTCGACCGCTCGCGGCGGCACCCGGTGATCTTCGGGCCGGTTTATTCGAATACGGTGCGCAATCGCTGGAATGGGCTTGCGGGAACGCTGCAGCAATACCTCGTTCAGCGCGGCTACATCGTGGTGCAGGCGGACGTGCGCGGCAGCGTCGGCTACGGCCGGACCTTTCGCGAAGCGTTTCTGATGGACTACGGCGGCAAGGATCTCGATGACTTGCAGGCGGTGGTCGACGGCCTCAAGCAACTGCCCTATGTCGACGGGCAGCGTATTGGCATCTGGGGAAGCAGCTATGGCGGCCTGCTGTCGGCCTATGCCCTGCTCAAGCGCCCCGGCGTGTATGCGGCGGGCGTGGCCGGTGCGCCAGCCCTCGATCCGCATGCGTTCGGACCGGACGATGTGGCGATCACGCGAACGCCGGCGTCACATCCCGACGCCTTCGTTCGCGGATCCGCGTTACAGCTCGGCGACGATCTGCGCGACCCGTTGTTGATCATTCATGGATTGATGGACGACGTGGTGCCGTTCCGCACGACCATGGCCCTTGCCGAGCGGTTGATGCTGCTCGGCAAGGACTTCGACGTGGCGACCGCGCCGGCCGCCACGCATGCCTGGACCGCGCGGGAGCATTACGCGCTGTACTTCTATCGAAAGCTCGTGGCGTTCTTTGATCGACACCTGGCGGGTAAGCCAGGCGCCTAGCGCCACGGACGTTCTGACGATCACGCGAGCGGATCGACGCGATCGGCCGGCGAGCCCAAGCCCGTTGCGGGAACGCGCGATGCCGGCCGCTACTTCCGCGTCACATGCAGGTAGACCGAGTGGCGTCCGAACGATTCGTAAAACGGCTTGAACGTGGCGCCACTGGCGGCAAACCGCAGCGTCGAAGGGTCGCCGGTGATCGATCGCGAGATGTCGCGTGCGTCGAGCGTGATGTTGCGCCAGTCGGTGCGCGGCGCAGACTCCTCCGCCGCCAGCAGCACCGGCCCATAGAACACGCTCGCCACATTCGGTTGGTCAACGACCGGATTCAAGCTGAACGAGAACGGCATCCGCAGCTCGATCGTGTCGTTGGTACTCCAGGTCCGCGCCAGCGTCAGGTACGAACCCGGGGCGGCCTTCACCGCTTCGTCCCGGCCGTTGATCTTCACGAAGAAGCCGCTCGTTGCCCACTTCGGGACACGGATCTTGATATCGAACCGGCCCCCGCCGTTGAGAGTCAGCTTCGTCGTATCGGCTGACGGAAAGTCCGTTGCCTGCCGGACCACGATGTTGCGCGACTTCCAGTTCAAGGTCGACGGCACAAACAGGTTCACGTACAACGTGGCGTTATCGGCGCTGCGGAAATAGATCGAGTCCTGCAGCTTGGTGTTGCTCTCAAGCGCCGTGCCATTGCAACAGGTGAATCCCTTCATCTCCGCGTTGCCGAAGCGCTTCTGGGCGCCGGGATTGAGCGGCACGTGATACGTATTACCGGCGTCCTCCTCCGCGACCGACGCGAGGATGTGGTTGTAGAGCGCCTGTTCGTAGTGATCCATGTACTTGGCCGTCTGGTCGTACATGAACAACTGGCGATCGAGTTTCAGCAGGTTGTAGGTCGCGCAGGTCTCGTTCTGCCCGCCCTGGGCGAAGCCGTTCTCCCACAGCGAATCCGGCTGCACCGGGAAGCACTCGGCATTGTTCGGCGTCCGCGCGCCGGCCACGCCGCCAATGGAATACATGTAGCTGCGATTGACGATGTCCCAGAAGTTGCTGGCGATCTGGTAGTAGGGCATCTCCTTGGTGTTGCGGAAGGTCTCGAGCGCGCCGGTGATCTGCGGGATGTGCTGATTGGCGTGCTTGCCACGAATCGTATCGACGTTCTTCGCCAGACCGTGATCGTGCGCGGCGTTGCCGAAGAAGAAGTTGGTATTGTCGAACAACTTCGCGCCGTCGATGAACCGCTTGTCGCCGGTGAGGCGGAACAGCCGCGCCATCACCTCGTTCATGCCGCCGTACTCTCCAGCAATGTAGCGATTCCACATGCTGATGCGCGTCTCTGGCGGCAACGCCTTCAAACGCGTGTACGACCACGCCCCCATCGCTGCGGCAATATCGAGCGCTTTCTTGTTGCCCGCGACTTCATAGCTGTCGAGCAGACCCGCAAGGATCTTGTGCAACGTGTAATACGGCGCCCAGATCTGCGTGTCCTGCGTGCCGTAGGTCGCGCCGCGCTCGAGCATGATGAACTGATCGGGCGGATAGGCGCTGATGAAGCCAGTGCCCCAGTTCCAGTAGTCGTTGCGCACCGCGCCCTGACGCAGATTTGAGTCGTACCCTGGCCTGCCCGCACCCGGAGGAACCGCGGTTGGCTCGGCCACGGACGGTCCGCCGGCCGTCGCCGGTCGCCCCGATTTCTGCTGCAGGTCATAGAGCGTGTCGATCAGGTAGTTCATCTTCTGAAGGAAGTTCGCGCGCAACGCTTCGTCGTAGGTCGCGCTCGCGTAGGCCTGCGCAATGGCCGACAGGTAGTGGCCGCTGGCGTGTCCTCGCAAGCGCGTCGTCTGGTTGTCCCAGCCTTCGAGTTGCACGGCACCAGGGGGCTGCGCCACGCCAAATGCGTCCCGGAAGTTGTAGAGAAAGTTGTCCGGGTTGCTGGCGGCAAGACCGCGCACGAACTTGTCGCGATTCCTGATGAACGGCGTCTCGCGGCCCCTGGTGTCTCGCTCGAGCACGACGTCGCTCAACGCAAAGCTCTCAGCCAGCCGGCTCGGTGGTGTTGTGGTGCCCACCGGCACCTTGACGATCACGGTCGCCTTCGGCGCGAACGCCGTACCAGGCACTTTCCCTGTGACCGTGTAGCTGCCCGGCTTCAGCACCTCGCTGTTGTCGGTCGGTGCCGGCCAGATCACGCGCACGTTCGGACCGCGGGGCTCATCAGGCGATCGGTCGCGATAGTTCGCCGCCACCTCGGCCGGCAATCGCGGAAGGAATCCGACGATCGTCTCAACAGTGATGTCCGGCACGTTGGCAATGGCAGAAGCCAGCGGCGACTCGAGCGGGATACCCGCGGTTGAAATCTCAGGCTGCGGTGCGCGAGCGACCGTCGTCGGCCTCGACGCCAGCGCGTTATTGCGGATCGTCGACACCTGCGCTGCCGTCAGGGCCACTCGATACAGGCGCAGATCGCGAAAGCGCGCATGGATCGGCGCCGCCGCATCATCCTGCGATCGGCCGAAGAACAACCGGTTCGCATCCCTGTTGGACTGATTGATGATCTGCGCCGCATTGCCGATCACATCCGTCGCCTGGCCGGCGCGAGTGCCATCCAGATACGTGGTCACCGTTCGAGAGGCGGGATCAAACACCACCGCCACGTGCATCCAGCGATTCTCGAGATACGGCACCGCGGTGGTTTCCCTGATCGCGCCATTCAGCGCCACCGCTGCCCGGAAGCCGCCTTGATTCGCGACGGCGAAGAATCGTGTGGAGGTGTTCTGGCCGAGATCGAAGATCGGACCGGTCGCACCGGTCGGCAGGTAGAGCCACGTCGACACACTCAGCGTGTCTTCGCCGTTCAGGGCCTGACCGGGCAATTGCAGGTGGCTGCCGTCTCCCGTAACCAGGAGCACCTGCTTGAACTGCTCGTCGTTGACGAACACACCGCCAACGCCCTTGACGGCAGCATGAAACTGGTTGCGCGAACTGTCTTCGGCGTTGCCGGTCAGTTGATAGCGGGCAATCAGCGCGGTCTCGCCGATGCCGTCAAGAAACTGATCGCCGCCCTGCGCCTGATCGCGAGCGCCGCCGGCGAGGCCGACGAGGCAGGTGGTGGCGGTCAGTAGTGAGATGAGGAGCACTAGAGCGCGCATCTGCACAGCATATGGCGATGCCACGCCCGAGTCCACGACAGCGAACCTTATAGCTTTACAAGCATCGCCAGGGTGAATCGGCTCTCTTGCTTTCTCAGATCAGGCGACCAACCAGGCACCACCGAACCGGGAGCAGCTGTGTTCCCTCCGGTCGGAGTGACGCCACCGGCACCGGCGAAGTACGGCACGGAGGCCCGTCGGTGGCTGACCTCCGCACGAAACGTCGCAAACTGACTCGGCGGCTCGTCATCGCGGTGCGGGACCACGGTCAGGGTCTACCGGCCAATGAACTCGAGCGCGTATTCGAACGCTCCTATCGCGGGGTCACCGGTCAGGCCGTGCCGTTTGGCAGCGGGATGGGCCTGTCGATCGCCCGCGGCCTTTTGGCCATCGAAGGCGGCCGCATCTCAGCGGCGAATCATCCGGATGGTGGTGCGATCTTCACCCTCGACGTGCCCGTGGCGGTTCGCTCGCGATCCGACATCCAGCCATGAGCCAGTCGTCGATTCTGCTCGTCGAATACGAACGCGCCATTCAGCTCGCAGTGGCCACGCTGCTCCGCTCCCGCGGTTATGCGACGAGCGTCGCCGGCTCGGGAGGGGAAGCGCTGGCTATGTTCGACCGGGAACGGCCGCACATGGTGATTCTCGACCAAGTCAGCACGAACACCTGCGCGTGCTCGTGAACCAATTGCGCAAGAAGCTGGAGCCCGAACCATCCGCCCCCCGCTACGCGGTCACGGAGCCGTGGGTCGGATACCGGTTTGGCGGAGCGGGAGACTAGCGCCGGCGATCAGCGAAGCGACTGCTACGGCTCCTTCCGGCCGCGCCCCCTCGCCAGCGCGCTACGCGCCTCGTCAAAATGACGCGCCATACAGGAACTCGCCGCCTTCGGATCGCGGCCGGCGATAGCGTCAACGATATCCTGGTGCGATTCAATGACCCGCAGCACCTGCTGTTGATCGCTGCGGCTTTCCATGCCAGCGCGGACCGACGTCGCCATGGCCTCACGCAGGGCGCTGGAAACGAGCGCGAATAACGGGTTGCCAGTCGCGGCACACAGCCGTTCGTGAAAGTGGACGTCGTGTTCGACAAACGCGTCGATGTTGCGACGAGCGCGCCTCATCCCCCGAACGGCTTTGGACAATTCGGCGACCTCGCTGTCGCTACGCTTCTCGGCAGCGAGTTCTGCCGCGCGCACTTCAATGGCGGCGCGAAGATCCAGCGCCTGCTCGGGCGACGCCTGCTGGGTGGCCAGCGCGTGCTGGAGCAGGTGGATCAGCGACGTGCTGCGGAGCGCCCCGACCCGGGGCGATCGCCCGTTCGAGATCTCGAGAATGCCGGCACTGCTGAGCGACCGATACGCCTCGCGGACGATGCCGCGGCTGATCTTGAGGTCGGCGCTTAAGCGCACTTCTGACGGCAATCGCTCGCCTGACGCCAGGCGATTGACGCGGATATGGTCCATCAGGTGATGGGCCACCCGATCCGACAGGTTGCTGTGTTGTTGCGCAGTAGCGACCGACGGCGATTTTCTCATGGCAATTGAACGTGACCAGGCTGTCTCCAGCCACCGCGTGAACCGGGCCCCGCGCGCGTATTCCGGGCACGAGCTTGCACCGGAGGCCGCGCGCGGTGCGCGCCGCTTCGAGCGCGAGCTTCGCCGATGCCTCACTGACGGCTGGCGTGATGCCGGTGACATGAAACCAACCGGCGCCGGCAAACACCGACGGCCAATCGAACGTCGCCTTGGCCAGCGCAAACGCGCTGCCGTCGCGGTCGTAGACCACCTTCGAGGCACGCTGGCTTGCACCGGTCTCGAGGAAATAGATCCCCATGCGACCCGCCGCGCGCGCAATGTGCGACGTGTTCACGCCAAAGCGCTGCAGTTCGCCGATCGCCGCGTCGCCAAGTGGATTGGCCTGCGGCAGGATCGTGACAAATATGTCACTCCGGCCCAACCTATTCAACAGGTTGTTGACCGGCCCCTGCGTTACGATCCCACCGGACGAGATTTGAACGGAACATCGAACGTCCCGTCTGCCGCGCCGCCTTGGCGTAAAAGGGCACTGCCGAAACACCATTTGCCGGTCACCGCGATTACTGAAGGGTTCCTTGATGCCGTCCATGCCCGACACCCGCACGATTGCCGACGGTCACGATGACGCAAACAAGCGGCGCCTGTTCCTGATTTGCCTGCTGGCGATCACCACCACCAGCATGAGCTTCGTGCTGCGCAGCAGCATTGCGCAGGACATCCAGACGTCGCTGTTCGATCCGATCGACCCGTTGCATTCCGCGTCGCTCGTCGGCTCGGCGCTCGGCGTCGCCTTCCTCAGCTTCGCGATCACCGTGGCGGTGGGCAGCCCTCTGATTGACGCCGTGGGCATGCGCACGGTGCTGCTGTTGTGTGGCGCCACATTTGTGAGCGGAACCGCGTTGACGATCTTTGCGGATCAGATCTCGACCGGGAGCGGCATCTACCGAGTCGTCTGGCTGGGCATGTTGCTGTCAGGCATGGGCTGGGGCTGCTCTGAGGCGGTCATCAACCCGCTAACCACGACGCTGTATCCCGACGACAAGACCCACAAGCTCAATGTGCTGCACGCGTGGTGGCCGGCCGGCATCATCATTGGCGGCGTTTCGGGCCTGGCCATCGGTGCCGCCAACCTGGATTGGCGGTACAAGTTCGCGGTCGTGATGCTGCCGGCGATCGCGCTGATCTTCCTGCTGCTCACGTCTGGGCGATTCCCGAAAACCGAGCGCGCGGCCGCCGGCATTCCGGCCAGCGAGATGATCAAGGCGTGCCTGACCCCGGCGTTCCTGCTGTGGTTCATGGCGATGTTCCTCACGTCGGCGGCCGAACTGGCGCCCGGGCAGTGGGTCGACATGGCGCTGACTCGCACGGTCGGCATGTCGGGCATCTGGCTGCTCGTCTATGTCAGCGGCCTGATGTTCGTGATGCGCCACTTCGCCGGCACGATGGTGCACAAGCTGTCGTCGGTGGGTTTGCTGTGGGTGTCGTGCCTGCTCGCTGCGATCGGCCTGGTCGCACTCAGCGTTGCCAACTCGCCGCTGATGGGCTTCCTGGCGGCGACCATCTGGGGCGTCGGTGTTTGCTACATGTGGCCGACCATGCTGGCCGTCGCCTCCGAACGCTTCCCACGCAGCGGCTCGATGGGCATGGGCCTGATCGGCACGGCGGGCTCGCTCTCGATCTACTTCCTGCTCCCGGAAATGGGCGCGATTTTCGATCGCGCGAAGATTGAAGCCGCTGGCGGCGAAGCCGCATTCACGGCGCTCACGGGCGACGCACTCAATAGTGTTCTCGCCCAGGCGTCGACCGCATCGTTCCGCATCGTCGCTTTCATGCCGGCGGCACTGCTGATCGTCTTCGGCCTGGTCTGGTTGAACGATCGCCGCAAGGGCGGCTTCAAGCCGGAACGGCTGTAGCGATTCGTCGCTGACCCGCGCCTTACGGACGGCCTCGCCTGCTGTGCGGGCCACGTCCGTCAGTGAGGCGTAGGGCCAGCGGCTCCATCAGGACGCAGGTTCTGACGCCCGAGGTCGCAGGGGCATCGCTGAAACTTCATCAGTCTGGGGTTGTTGTATACTCGTAAATTCCTGCGACTAGCACGGTCCACTCAGAGCGGAGAGGTACCGAAGTGGTCGTAACGGGGGCGCCTCGAAAGCGTCTTGTCCGAAAGGGCACGTGGGTTCGAATCCCACCCTCTCCGCCACAAACATCGTTTAAGTGCCTTTATTTTAAAGACTTACGCTGTTCGCGCTGGTCTTGATCCCTCTTTTTATCCCACAAAAAATCCAGCAACGCCGGCCCCTTGTTGAGGCCCCCGCGTTTTGTAGCAACCTGCTATAAGTCTGAAGAGTGCGGCTTGTGATGACGATGACTGGACGCGGGAGCCACCCGCGACCCCTCCTGTCAGGCCACCTGCGATATGCTCCAGCGGAATCGCGCGCTCGCTGAACGCAAAATCAAGCAACTGATGACGACGCTGCCGCAAAGATTTGCCACCGTCAGGCTCGCCGTGGCCTTCCTGGGTCAACCGGAGTCCTCGGGTTGGTGGGCGAGTTCGTTTCTGTCTCCCAACGGCTTGGCCGTTGCTCACTACAACTTTCCG
>Ga0075471_10000380_pt1 | contig 26289 bp, 26 predicted proteins | sample DEB19_08_DNA_2_FD_74787 | JGI IMG/M metagenome (GOLD analysis project Ga0075471, IMG submission 74787) | Aqueous microbial communities from the Delaware River and Bay under freshwater to marine salinity gradient to study organic matter... | ecosystem: Environmental > Aquatic > Marine > Coastal ...
GTGCCAAGTCGTGGCGCTACACGCTCGATGAGCGCGCCGCGATGGCCGGCGTGATCGACATGCTATCAGTTACAGTATTCCGTGATGATCACGATGCCCGACGACCCCGCGCCGCCCGCTACGTCGGTGACCGCGTTGGACGTATAGCCGCCCCCGCCACCCGAACCGTAGGCGCTGGCGGCGGCGCCGTTGGCGCTCCCGGTGCCGAAGAAGGCGGCGGGAGCCGCGCCCCCGCCGAAGATTGAGGAACCGCCGGCGGCGCCAAAGACCGACACAGCCGCCGTGTTTGCGGCATAGCCCGAATTGCCGCTTGACCCCGCCGCAGTGACGTCACCCGTGCCGGCGACACCGCCAGCGCCAGCGGCACCGACAGACACGTTCACGTCCGTACCGCCGCCGCCCGTGCCGCCTTTGGCGATGCAGAGCGACCCCACTGACGTGTCGCCGCCGTTGCCGCCTGCGTTCGGCCCCACCGCGCCGGCCGTGCCGCCCGCGCCGATGGTAACAGTCTTCGACGCGCCGACGGCGGCCGCCGTCGACAGCTTTCGCGAGTACCCGCCCGACCCGCCGCCGCCACCGACATTCACCTGCGATCCGGTGCCATTCGAGCCGCCACCCGCGCCCCCGCCGCCCACGCACTCGATGATGCAGGTGACCATGCCGGCGTGTGGCGTGTAGGTGCCGTTGGCGGTGAACACCTGCTGAAATACGGTCGTCGTGATCGCCGCCGTCGTCTGGGTCGTGGCGTCAGGGAACACGAAGCCGCCCGTCGTCGAGGCGACCGTGCCCGCGACGGTCAGCGTGTTCGCGCCGACGGTCGTCGTGCCGACGCCCACCTGCTTCGTGGCGCTCGTGAGGTAGAGCGTGTCGCTGCCGAAGTTGGCTGTGTTGGGGATCGAGATCGCGCTGCTATTGATCGTGAACGCATCGCCTGCGGCGTCGCCCAGCACCGTCGCGCCCGTGTTGCTGAACCCGGCAACGGTGAGTGTGGTGCCGTCGAACGTCATGTTTGCGCTACCCGCCAGCACGCCCGAGCTATTGTACTGAACCTGCGCGTTGGAACCAGCCGCCGTCGCCGTCGTATCGTTGCGGACCATGCCGGACGCCGTGCCGTCGCAGGAAACCTGTACGTTGTCGCCCGCGTTGATCGTGACGTAGGAGCCCCCGGCGGCGGACTGCACGCGCACGGCGAAGCCGCCCGTCGTGCCGTTGCGCACCACCCATTGGCCGCCGATGCCGGCGGGGACCGAGTACGTGACGATGCCCGCAGGCACGCCCGAAATCGCCAGCGTGAGCGGCACGCACTGCGTCGCCGTCAGCACGACCGTCGTGCCGCCGAGGCCCGTGGCGTTCAGCAGCGTGCTGCCGCCCAGCGCAAGATCGATGTACCCGAAGTTATCGTTGAGGGGTCCGGTGCCCCACGTATTGACGTAGCTGTTGTAGGCGGGCTGGTTCAGGCCCTTGTTGGCTGTGGTCATGACAAAGCCTCGTCAGCAATGGCGAGCGCCTTGGTGATGGCTTCATCAGGCTGCTCAAGGAGAGGTTGCGTCGTCGTGTTGTGGCCCTTCTTGGCCTTCTCTGCGGCGCGAATCAGCGACATCGCGATGGCACCGTGATTGACGCCCCCGATCCGGCCGCCGCTGGCGCGGGCAAGCGCGGGACGTTTGCGGCCATGTTCCTCTGTACCTTCCACCCCCTGTTCAAGTGCCGGGAGTGCAGGCGCGCGGTAAGTAAGCCCCCGGAGATCGGGCTTTGCCGCAAGCCGCGCGCGGAGCTGCGGGTCGACGCGAGCGCGTTGCAGCAGTTCAAGCGCCAAAGTTTGAACATGCCCGGACAGAATGTTCTCAGGTAAGTTCGACATTATCGGTAGGCTACGTGCTGCTCGTCCGATTGCCGATCCGCTGACAGCGGCGGCTACGCCCGTGCCTAAATGGCCGGTGAGCCCCGAGACCAATTCGCCCATGCCAAGTTGATGCGCAATCAACTGAATTGCGCCGTATGCCATAGCGGTGTCGCGAATACGCCCTGTAGCCGCGCCGTACAACACGTCTGACGTAGTCCCTTTTGCGAGGGCGTCCAATGTCTTCATCGGTGTTGTTCGATCAGGGTCGACCCGCATGGCCGCGCGCGCGCTGCGCTCAAGCATATCAAATTGCGCGCGCTCATTCGGCGGCAGATTATTGATCAACGACCTGTTGGCATTGGCGATAGTTATGAGTGCCGCCGGATCGCCGACATTTTTGTCAAGATTGCCTAGAAGTTGATCTTTTGCCGACGCCGTGCCGATTGCCTCGAACCTCTGGCGAGCGCCGGGTATCTGGTCAACGAGGGCTCCTTTTTTGCCAAGATATGTGGCTACTTCTTTTGGCGTGACAATGCGTGCGCCATTGTTTGTCAAATCGCCGATTAGATAGTCGGTCAGATGAGGATCTATATTTGGGCCTAGCGCCTTCTGCAGTAGCGCCGCATTACGGTCGCCGTCAGGGCGGTTCAGCAGGTACCGAAGTGTGTCGTTGAACGCGACCTTTGACTTGGCTTCGTCGGAACCCACGATATCAGCTAGACGGCCAACTTTGAACGTCTCATGCAGTGATTTGGTGGCGGCGACGGCGTCAGCCCACTGCTGGCGCGCGGCGCCTGTCGTGTCACCAAAAACAATATTCTTCTCATCGGACAGCGTGCCCCGAAGTTTTTCGCCAAGTTCTCCGAGCACTTGCGCGCCAAACCCATTGCCGTCTTGCTCAGCCTTTCGTGCGGCCGATAAGATTTGAGAACGTAAATCCTGCATCTCAAGCAATGGGATATCACGTCCGTGGCGTTCTTTAATCGCGGTGATGGTGTCGCGGACTTCTTTAGGAATGACCTGCTGACGCGGCGTGCTCAAACTATCAATATGCGTGCTAAGCGGCTCAATGGACTTGTTACGGTACATTGTCGCGCTCTGGAGCTGGGGCTGCCCCCACATAGACCGCACGTTGGTGTTTGATATGTCATAGGCGTCGTTGAAAACCGTGCGCACATCGGCGGCGGCGGTTTCCTTGGGCGTATTGCCGGTGAGGGCGTATTGGCCTTTGACGTCCGGTGCCATGCCCGCCAGCGTGCCGCGGGCCGTTGCCTGACGGGCGGCTTCATCTTTCCGGAGCCGCTCGTTTACGATCCGCGCGTCTTCTCCCGGCATGCCGGCGAGGCGCTCTTCCAGATATGCGGAACCTTCCGGGCCACGCTCGGCCGCCTCCCGAGTAACACGTCCAGCGGTACGTTCTGCCAAATCATGTGGGTGCGTTATGTTAGCACCAATTACGCGGCTGCCGCCGGACGTCCCGACGCCAGATGCCTGCCCCGCCAACATGGCAATGACTGGATCGCCGGTAAGTTCGCCAGCAGTACTTGCCACGGTTCCGCTGACACCCGCGGGTGCCATGATGCGTGTGTATTCCGAGACTGCCGTGGGCGGCTTCACCCTTAAAGGAGCGCCGCCAACTCGCGTAGCCCCCACCAATGGCGAACCCGGAACCAGCGCACTTGAAAGCCCCGCCATAGCGGCGCGGCCAACAGTGTCTTGAGGATCGAAGCGGCCTGTCCCTTGTTTTGCTATCCAGTTCGTGACATCGTCCGGCGTCGGCGCGCTCATGGCCCAGCCCCCGAACCCCTGCTCACCCAGTTTTTTCCAGCGTTCGTGGCGCTGCGCCTCCACAACGTCATAAGGGACGCCAGTAATCTTGCTCCTTGCGTAGTCGATGGGCATGGCTGCGCCCTCGCGAAGCATGCCCACCGCCCCCGGAATAGCCGAGACGGCCTTCAAGCCAACGGTGCCTACGAACCTTCCAAGGTCCGAGAGCGCGTCGCTGCGCCCTTCAGGGCGCGTCAAAGGCCCCGGAGGCGCCGGCTCCTGCGACGGCGCGGGAGCGTACAGCGCTTCACCTTGCGCTTCAGCGGGTGTGGGTGTCTGCGGCGTGATCTGGATAGGGTCGCCTTTGACTTCCGTAGGACCACTCATCGGGACGCTCCGTAGACCGGGATATATGCCCGCCCATCAGGCGTCGGCTCAAACCGAAGAAGGTACATTGGCGTGGGCCGCGACAATCCATTCGTCTTGGACGGCTCTACAATGAACTTCTTGCCGATGTCATCCATGCTCTCGGGTTGAACTCCGCGCACCGCCATCTCGCGGCCAACGCGCTCTTTAAATGTTTCCAGATTGTTCTCCGGTGCCTTGCTCCATGTTGCATAGAATGCCGCAGGATCAAACGCGGCAGGGCTCGTCAGCGCCGCGTTCACCTGATCCGCGAACAATTTGTCTTCGCGGCTCAATGTTGCTTTGATATTTGTCAGTAGCTGCTTATTTGCCTTGGGCTGCAGCAATGCCGAAGGAACCGTATTTGACAGCCCCTCCATCGCAATCTTCATCGGCTGGCCGCCCATCGCCCCCATCTGATTGAAGATCATAGCGTAGGAATCTTTCAGGAACCTCTGATAATCAGCGAGGTCTTTCTTGTCGGAGAGCGGCGGCAGCCCTAGCCCAGAAAGGACGCCGTTCGCCTGCGCAAGATATGCATCGAAGTGGCCGCTCTGGTAGTTCTCCAACGCCTTCTGCATATCGTCGAGCGTCCCCATGGCGTTCGAGCGCGCACGAGCCGTGCCTTCAGCTTCGCTAAAATACTTGATGTTGCCGGTGCCGCGCAGCTCCTGCATTTTATTTTCCAGCCATCCGGGGACGAGGCGGTCGACACCATCACGATCCTGATAGCGCCCCGACTGGGCCCAGTTCTGCTCAATTTGAGACGCTTGATTATAGAGCGCAACTACCTGTTCAAGCGGAACAGTTCCGGAGACACGGTTAGCCTTCTCAATAATTTTCAACGGGTTGCGCTCATCCGGCAAGTTGTCAAACATGCGCGGCGCAACTGCCTGAGCGCGTTGCGTTACAGGTATCGGAGGAGCCTTCGGCGGTTCGGGAGCTGACGTTGCCGTTGTAGCGCCCGGTGCCGCGGCGCCCGCCTGTGTCGCCCCCGGTGCCGCGGTGCCCGCCTGTGTCGCCCCCGGTGCCGCGGCGCCCGCCTGTGTCGATTCCGGCGCGGAAGCCGAAGTAGCTGGCGCAGCGCCACCGCTAACGTCGTTCAAAATATCCTGCGCGTCTTTGGGCAGTCCTACATACTTGCCAAGCAATTTAGTAATGTAGCCGGACAGGTTGTTAGCCTGAACTTGTAACGCCTGTTTGGCAGCCGAGTTACCCGCAAAATCAGACGCATTGAGCCGCCCCAACGTATCCTTGTAAACATCATAGAATTGACGCGCAGACGCTAGGTCGGCCTGCTGTTTATTTATATCGAGACCCTGCTGCTTGAAGCTGGCCCCCAAGCCCGTCTGCGCGCCTTCAGCAAGACCTTGACCGATGGCAACACCGAGATAAGGCGAAGGTGACGCAAGCATCTTGCCGATGCCGCCAGCCAGAGGCAAAAGCCAGTTCTGATTGCGGCCCACCCAGTCGCCGGCGCGAGTGAAGAAATCGCGATCCTCCGGCGGCGCGCCCGCAGACTTCAGCGGCAGAACCACTCCCGTGGCGTTCTGATCTTGCGGCACCGCGCTGCGTATTTCCGGCGCGACAGGTGCTGCGACAGGCGGGCTATTGCCGCCGACCGTAGCAACATTGCGCGAAGGGGGTATCGGCGGGGCAGCTGCGGAAGGCGTCGGTGGGTTAACGGAAGGCATCGCGCCCGGAGTGTCGTATTCACCACGCCAAGTGCGATTGAGCCTCTCAGCCGCTAACCCTTCGCGGGCATGTTCGTCCAGTGCCGCCGGTTGATGTTGCGGTAAATTCAAACCACCGACACCCGTCGGTTGCGCATATGGGGCCTCGCGAACGCCACGTCGCAAGCTATTCTCAGCGTTATCCAGCGGCATGTAGCGATCAGTTTCTGCGCCGGGAGGCTCAAACGGCGGCAGTGTTGGCTCGCCGCCGTCTTGATAACCACGCCGCGACACAAGCCCGCCTGATGCGAACCGATTGAAACGGTCGGGCATCTCAAAGTCGTTGAACATCTCGAAATCATCGCCGGTGTCAACGGGAACCAGCCCCTTGTGCGTATCCTCAACGTCAGTGACCGCCGGCGCGAGACCCGCGCTGCGGACAGGAGGCTCCTTGGGACGCATGTGCGCTTCAGCAGGCGGCGCACCGCCCATGATCTTGGCGACGTAGTCTTCGGTCGACATGTTCACGTCGCGCGCGCCAGCGCGGCGAGCTTCCGCCAGCGGGCGACCGCTGTGCCACATCGAGGCGGCATCGGCGAGGTTGCCGTGCTGGTTGAGGTACTTGCCAAAATGGTGTTCAAAGACGCGCTCCTGCGCCTCAGGGCTTGCGAGGAACTCGGCAGGCGTCATGCGGCGTCCGAGGGCCTCCTCGGTCCAGCTCGGGATGTTCGCGCCCATGACCTGATACTTGCCGTGCGCGCGGTCACCGCGAACCAGCGGGCCCATGGCGTCATATCGGCCGCCGCTCTCGATGCCCGCGATCCGGCGCTTGGCGTGCTCGATGTCGATGCGCCCGCCGTCCTTTGCGAACATCGACGCGGCTTTCAAACCTGCGCCAACTACAGGCCCAACTCCGGGGATGAGATTGGCAAAAGTCCCAGCAAGGCCAAGAGCATCTTTTGCAGTGGTGTCTTTCTTACCGCCGCCTGCGCTGTCGCTCATGTCAAGTTTGTGAATGGGTAAGTCGGGCGGCGTCGCGACAGCGGCAGCCACTTCGCCGCCTTCGTCGTAGCCGATGCGCCCGCCATGCGCGGCGAACATCTTCGAAAGCGAACTGGCAATATTGACGGCCGAGTTTGCAGCGCCGAGGCCAGCCTTGATGTCGCCCATTGCGCCGTTGCCGCCGCCGCCGCCGCCGCCGCCGCCGCCAAGAGTGTGGGTGGGTAGTTTAGCGGGCGTTATCTGCTTCTTTGTAAGCTGGCCGAGCACAGTATCGTCGCCGCCGCCGGGGATCGCCGGCGTCTCGTCAACCTCGCCGCCGCCTTCGTATCCAATACGGCCGCCTCGTGCCGCTGTCGGATTGACGTTCGGGTCTGCTGCGTAGTTTTCAGCTTGCTTGGTAAGCCCCGGCAATTCCAGTTTGTCGCGAACATCGCCAACAGTCTTTCTTGCCCAGTCGTAAGCCTTCTCACCAGCCTTGTAGAGTTTCTCGCCACTCTCGACAGCGCCAAGGCCGCCCTGCACCTCCCTGAGAGCCTGCGACAGTCCCGTTTGCACAGGCGCGGGACGTTGAAGCTGAACGCCCGAACCAAGCGGGGCCGGCGGCTTGACCGCGAGCCTCGGCGACCAACTGCCACGAGCATATGGCGTTTTACCAAAACTGTCGTGCGGCGTCGTGCCGCCCATGGGGTTGGCGATCTGCTCTAGAAGCTGTCGTGAGTAATTATCAACGCCGGGTGTTCCGCCAAAAGCGAAACCGAGCCCCGCCATGCTCGGATGCACGGCGCCGCCCTCCGACGACGGGATCAAGCCGCCGGCGTAAGCATGCGGGCGCTCGGCGTCCTTCGTGGCGGCGTCGTAGTCGACGGCCTTGATGCCCTCGGGCGTCTCGCTGACAGTTTCCGGGTGGTGCTTCTCGACGTCCTGCGCCGACAGACCGATTTGCGGCTGGTTCGAGCCCTTGTACTTGAACTTGATGATCTTCTGGCCGTCGTGGGTGCGGCCAATTTCGGTAATGTCTTCCTTGACGCGCTCGTCCGAGAAGAACGGCGTCGGCTGTCCGGTGACGCCGGACGTCGTGCTGCCGTAGAGCGGCCCGCCACCATAGGCGATGTTCGCGAGGAACTGGGCGATCTGGAACGGGTACCCCTGCTGCTGCTGGTACTGGTTATACAGCGCCGCGTTGAGCTGCTGCTGGGTCTGCTGTTCCAGCGTGCCCGCCCCGAGGAGCGCCTGCCCGGCCGCCAGCCCCGTCTGGGCGCCCTGCTGACCGATCCCTGACAGACCCTGCGCCACATTCTGCCCGTAGCCGAGGAGGCCCTGCCCGAGGCCCTGCTGGGCCTGCGCGGCCGCCATGGGCTGCTGGAATGCCTGCTGCCCGATCTGGAGAAGCTGCGGCGCGAGCTGCTGGTAAGCCGCCCGGTTGGCCTGCTCGGCCCCGAGGCCCACGCCCTGCTGCTGCTGGGCCGCCTGCAGGGCCTGCCCGTAGCCTTGGGACAGGAGGCCGCCCTGAGCCTGCTGCGCCGCCAGACCCTGCTGGCGGGCCAGATTTGCGGCCGCAATCGCGCCCCTGTCGCCACCGAAGGCCCCGCGCATCGCCTGCGAGCCCATGAGCTGGCTCTGCTGCTGCTGCTGCTGCTGGTAGAGCCCCTGCATCGTCGGCGCGACGACCGACTGCAGGTAGGGGTCCATGTACCGCCCGATGTTGAGCTGCGCCGGGTTCACCGACTGCGCGCCCGCCAGCCCCGCCAGTGTAGCCGCGCCGGTGTACGGCGCGCCCATCGCCTGCGCCGCCTCGATATTCTGCCCCGCCATGCCGTAGTAGGGGAGCGCGGCCTCGGCCGATCCCGTCAGGGCCGCCGTGGCGGCCTGCTGATAGGGCTGGTAGCCCTGCCCGGCGGCGGCAATCTGCCCGACGCCCGCCTGCTGGGTGGCAGTCAGCGGCGCAACAAACTGGCCCGTGTAGGGCTGGAACGGCTGCTGCGCAGCCTGCTCGGCGCGGGCGTTGACCGCGTCGTAGCGCGCCCGCACTTCCGGCGGGATCGTGGTCTGCTGCGTCTGGTACGTCGTGCCGCCCGCGCCGCTCTTGCCGCCGCCGAAGACGGCGCCGCCCCGTGCTAGGGAAGAGTTATGAAGTTTCCACGGCCAAGGGCAAGCAGAGCGCATGTTCAAATAGCCTTGTTGGTTACGCCGGTTTCGGCCCCGACCAGCCAATATGCGCCGGCGGGTTTTCCGAAGATGCGCTCGTACAGGCGCACCTTTCCTTCCGTCCGACTGTTTGACAGGATGCCGATCATGAGCGGCATTTCGAGTTTCTTCGCGGCTTCCTTGGCGAACTCGCACAGTTTGCGAGCGCGGCCGCCCTTGGCGCTGCGATAGTCCGGGTGAACGAACACGCCGCGCTCTTCCAGCACGATCTGGTCGCTGTACCAGAGCTTGCAGGTGCGGAGCAGGATGCCGCCCTCGAAGTGCTCGGAACCCGGAGCCCCGATCACGCCGCAGATGCCGCCGTCTCGATTGAGCGCGGGCCAGACTTCTTCAAGAAGTTTTTGCGGGTCGGGCTGCACGAAGCCGTTCTCGGCGCTGCCCTGCAAACACAAATCCATAAACTGATGAACGTCCTGCGGTGTTCCCACACGCACTCTGATGTCTGACATAGCTTCCCCCTAGTCAGTTTTTGGACCCGGAAGATTTGCGAGCGTCTTGATCGTCTTCGCTCGGAACTTCTTCACAAACTCGTCAAGTATCTTGTGCCCGTCGTCGAGCGAGCCCTTACCAAGCCGCACCACGTCTTCGGGGTGGATTACGTACTCGCCGCCGGCGGCGACGATGGGGACCGTCGCGCTGCCGCCCTCGGCCTTGCCCGGCGGCGGCGCGTCGTAGGGCAGCTCGCTCTCGGTATAGGGCTGGTCACCCTCCATGCCGTAGGGCTCCCCGGATTGGCCGTAGGGCGCGCCAGCCCCCGCCTTCTTGGCGTCGTAGAAAGGCGAACTGAAGATCGACTTCGCTACCTTGAACCCGGCGGTCGTGTTGCCCTCGCCCATGGCCGAGATGATGTCGGCCGGAATGACGTAGGCCCCCGACGGGACGTGCATAGGCAGGTGGTCGGTGCGCCCGGCAACGGCGCTGTGGATCGCGCCGGTGTGAACCTTGCCGCCGGTGGCGCGCGTCTTGCGCGCGGTGCTCAAAGCGGCGGCGATGGCTTGCTCGCGCGGATGGTTAGCGCGAACCATCTCGCGAATGTTCGAACTGATCGTGGCCTGCGAGGAACCGCGCTTCAAGGGCACTCAGACACTCCGGGTAACGGGGCATTATATCGCGCACCGTGGGGGGTCTAAAGATGACGCTATGTCAGGACACCTGCATCACTGTCACGATAATCGATGGCACCGCAGGTTCAGCCGGGGGGCCTGCGGTAGCGGCGGTAGTGTACACGCCCGCTGAAGTGGCGGTGCCGCCCATCCACAGTTCGTAGTAGTCGCCTGCCGTAGTGCAGGGCAGGTTTATGACCGCCGCCATGATGGTCGGTTCGCCGTTCAGGCAGACTATGCGCGTGTTGGTGTTCGCCACGTCGCTGCCGTTCTTACGGAACCAGATCGACAGAAGTTTGTTTGAGGTTGAGGCTTGCGCGACCGCTGAGAAGGCGAACTGATACACTCCCGGCACCGGCAGTGTAATGCGCGACGAAGACACGAGCGAGATGCCGCGAGCCTCGCCAACCGTTGAAAACGTGATGACCTGCGCCGTGTTGATTGCGGCGATGGTCTGGGTTGTCAAATCCAGCACCGTGATGTGCGGGACCGGGGGCATGATGTATGACATTAGACGACAATCCACCCGGTGTTGGTCGACACGATTGTGAGGCTCTCGTACTGAACGGCTATGATGCGCGTTGCCGCGCCATCGATAAACTCGCCACCGGCAGCCGCGATGGTGACGACACCCGTGCCACTGTTCTTGATGGTGAAAAGTTGTCCTTGGATACCTGTCGCCGTGGGCAATGTGACGGTGAAAGTGTTGGCCGTGCAATCGACAACGCAGTCAGTCGTCTTGATCGTGTATGTGCCGCTGACGGGCGTGTATTTGACCTTCAATACGGTTCCGAGGGCAGGCTGCACTACCGCCAGAAAATCCGCCATCAGACGCTGGATGCCGTTGATCGCGACGACGCCGTTCTTTTGCGTCGTGAGAATATCGTCTAACGAGGCCATCAGAATTTACCGGCGGGAGTGACGCGGTAGCGCGGAGCGCCGATGCGCCAGAAGGTGTCAATGTCGTCACTCTCGAACTTGATCGACACGAGGCGGCCGCGCAGGCGCGGGGTGATGTACTGGGTCGCCTGCGTCATCGTGTAGGGTCCGTGAACGCGAGGGGTCTGGCCGGGGTAGTCCGCAACGTAAAACGTCATCAGCAGCGATGCGTTCTGCGCGCCGTTGTAGTAGCCCCATTTGAAATCGGGCCAGACCTGATCAATGAAGGACAGCAGGTCGCCGTCCTGCAGCGTGAAGTAGCCCGTCTGGAAACTGGCCGTCATCGGCTGGCCGTCGGCGTTGGGCGACGTCTCGTGCTGGAAGATGACGCCGCTTGAGGCACCGCCGATGGGCGGCCCGAGCACCGACTGGTCGATCCACGCCGTGCGCGACAGATACCCGAAATCCCAGCCGCCAGTTGACAAGGAATACTTGACGTAGGCGTTCACTTCGCCGCCGCCCGACTGCGTCGGGAAATACCACGCGATCTCGTTGAAGCGCGAGTTCGCCGCCGCGCGGATTTTGGAAACCTGCGTCGTGTCCAGTTCCTGAAACACGAAGTCCCACACAGTGCAGGGCAGCGGCTTTACGCCGTCGCCCGCGAAGACAAAGAATTGCGACTGGCTCATCCAGAAGACGGTGTTGTTCAGAACAGCCATCGCCTTCTTGCCGATCAGGCCGCATCCCGTCGCAATCTCGTTGAAGTTATAGACGTCGGGCAGATTGACGTATTGCATCGACCAGAGCGCGAGATCGGTCCAGATGAGGCCCTGCTGCGGACCCTGCAGGCCGCCCACGATCCGACTGCCCTTGGTCAGGCGGTACGAACCCGCCTGATTCACAGGGGTGGCGACCCACGAATTGAAGTTGTTCAGGTCGCACCAACGAATTAGCAGGTGATCCTGTACACCAGTGAACGTAGACCCGAGAGCCACGATCTGTCGCTGCGGCATCGCCAGAAAGACGCTGTGGTTCGACACGGGCGCCTGCGGGATGATCTGAGCATTCTGAAAGCTGGTCGTGGGCGACCACTGGTAGATGGGGCCTCCCGGCTCGGTATCGAACGTCAGCAGCGACGACGTATCGGGGCTGGCGATGAGTATCTCGCCCCAGTTGCTGAGCGACCAATCCGAGGCTTCGACTGGGAACCCCGCCGCAGCGACAGGGGCCGCGCCTGTGGAGTACCCGCCGACCGAATACCCGCCGACCGAATACCCGGTGCCTTCGGGTAGCGGGCCGTAGGCCACGTAGTAGATATACCGGGCGTCGCCGCCGTTGATGAACCCCGACGTCGTGGCGGAAGCATTCTGCGCCGCTTGGATCGTGAACGTGTTCACAGTCGGAACCGACTGCACAATGTAGTCGCCCGTCAACGTGACGCCGCCGACGGTTGTCGCGATTAGCACGGAATACGTGTCGCCTACGGCAAAGCCGTGATCGTTCAAAGTCACTGTGACAATGGACGAGCCGCTCACTGTGTCAAACTCGGCGACGAGGCCGCCGTTAGCCACCGAGGACGTAGCCAGCGCGGGGTCGCCCAGCGTGTCAAGCGCCGCGATCTGAAACGTGGTGGACGACGCCGCGATGCAGGGATACAGGCCAAACAGTATCAGGCCGCCGACGCTGATGTGCGCGGGGATATACACGGCGTCGTAATTCGTGATGTTGCTGCCGCCCGCGCCGACGGTGCCCGCCACGGTCTGCGCCCCGGTCGTGGCGTTCAGGTATGACACCGACCCCGGCGAAGATGCCGTCACCGTAGCGGTCGCGTTATATCCCGCAGGCGTCACGCCCGCGACGACGACAGTGCCCCCGACGGGGAACACATGCGTTCCCGCGTAGGTGATCGTGGCTGTCGTGCCGTCGCCAGACGCGCCCGTCGTCGCGGCGCTGAACCCCGGATCGCCTATGGTCACGATGTTTGAGCCAAGTGTGGTCGTGCAGTCGACGGCAGTGTTGTTGTCGAAGACCTGCGGGGTAATGTCTTTGGCGGTGCCCTCGTTTATGACATACAGGCGGCCTTCCGTGGCCCCTGAATTGCCGACGGCAAGATAGTCATTCGTGAGATTGTCGCGCCACGCCCACAGCGCGCGCGGCGTACCCTCCAACGCCAACGGGTAAAACCGCGACCAGCCGCCCAACTTCTGGATGAGCCCTAGGTTCTCGCGGTCCTTGATGAAGCGGACGAGTTGCGTGGCGCTGATCGCGGCCTCGTTGAGCGCCGGTGTCCGGTTCAGGTCGACTGTCGGGATCAGCTTCAGGGTGGCGTGCATGCGCTACCCTCGCGTCGGCGTCGCGGCAACGGCGGGCGACATCGACGACCACGCCCCGGCCTCGAACTTCTTTCGGGCCTCTTCAACCATCGCGCTCTTCAGCAGGGTCTGATACTGCGTCTCGTAGTTGATGGGCATGCCGGCGTCGTTTGGCTGGCTGGCACCAAGCGCGAAGTCGCGCTGGTAGCCGCTGATGAAGACCATGGACGCCATCAGGAAGAGGTCAGGCAGGTACGTGCTGACGAAGGTCGTCGTGTTGGACGCCGACAGCGACGCGGGACGCACGGTGCCGACAATCTCGACGCTGTAATTCGCGTTCGGCCATGGCGCGACCAGCGCGGTGTTCTGGTTCAACATCGCCATCCAGCTAGGGACGCCCGTCACGCTGGGTGAGGCATACACGACATCTATCCAGACCTTGGTCGTGGGGAGCAACGTGACGCGCGTGCCCGCGTCCGGGTTCGTCGTAGTCGACGGCGTGATGACGTTGATCTCCTGCACCGTCACGAACTGGTCCATGGGCCACGTAATCTGCCGACTGCCGACTGTGCAGGTGAAGCCGGGGGTGGCCGTCACAGTCGACAGGAGATCGAGGTCGCGATAAATGCGGTTCTCGGCGTATGTAATGCACTGCGGCAAGTTGGCGACGAAGTTGACGTCCGCCGGGTCTACGACGGCAAGATTAGCCAGTTCCGTGACATACGTGCTGTAGGTGAGCCCAGTCGTCATTTGGAGGCCACTCCCTTGACTTTTTCAAAGGAGCGCATCGCGCCGAGGCCCAACATGGCGAACAGCAGCTCCCAGAGATTGTTGTCGAGCCGGGGGGCGTTCAGAAGCCGCGTGACGGCCTCCTCGCTGACGAATGATGCGGCGTACACGGCCAAGGGATACAGCAGAAACTGGTACACCAGCGCCGCGCCGCAAATCCAACCGATGAACGGCCGCCACCCGGAGACGAATACGTTGGGGTTCGCCGCCTCGACTTCGTTGACCCGCATCTGCGACAGATCGGCAGACTGCAACGCCGAGAGCAGTCGAAGCTGAAACTCGTTGCGCGCGTTCGGATCGGGGATCAGCTTTTCCAGCGGCCCCGCCAACAGCCCTAGGATAGTGGTGATGATCGCGGGCATCAGAACTCGTCCATTCTGTTGGCCCACCCGGTGGCGAATACCGCCTGCGCCGGATCGCGGCCGATGAAGCGCAAATACAACTCGTAGCGTTCGCACTTTACCCGAAAATATAGTTCCGGCCAATTCGTGACGCCGCGCAGCGCCTGTCGGGTCAGGGGGCCGAAGCCGCCGTCGATGGCTCCGGTGTACAGCCCCATTTTCTGCAGCGCCGTCTGCAGCGCCTTGGTCGCGGCCCCCGGCCCTGAGTTGACCGCGAAGTCGAACATCAGCCCCTGCAGCGCGGGGTCGGTGATCGCGTCGTAGCCCGGCTTGATGAAGTAGTTTGCCCTGTAGATGTCGCGGGCCGTGGCCTCCGACATGGTTGACACGTCGTTCACGCTGGCGGGGCGCTTCAGCCAATCCGAGAGCGTGGCCTGCGTAATGCCGAAGTTGGTCGGGCCGCCGCGATCAGAAGGGTGATTGACATAGCCGCCCTCGCGGCGAAGCACGGCGTTGATGAGTTCATCGACGGTCATTTGTCGACCTTCTCATCAAGCTTATCGGATATCCGCTGGAACATGATCTCGATCCGTTTCATGGTTTCCGAGAAGTCGGTCTTGGTGACGTATGTCTTGGGCATCTCGACTTCGAGCGCCTGCACGTCCTTCTGAAGCGCCTTGACTGCGTCCCATACTTGACGCGCAAACCATCCCACCGCCGCCAAAATTGCGGCGAGGCCCAGATTTATCAGCGTCTGCGCGTCAAGCATGGCGCCCACTTTAGTTTACAGCAGCATCGGCCGACGCCTCGGCAGGCGGCGGCGGCACAAACTGCGCGTCGCCCTGTGTCTTGATCTTGCCAATCAAGTTAGCGACTTCAGAAAACGGCCTCTGCCCAAGTGCGTGCAAGAGGTAATTGACTTCTCCCGCAGTCAGGTCAAGACTAATGGGTTGGTTAAGTGGATTCTCAGGTTCAGTTACCATGTGGTCTCCTCGGAAAGTATCGCGCCCCACTATACCGGCTGCAGTTTAAAAACTAACTCTGACATTATGGCACCGGAAACCGGCATCTCTTCGGGTAGTAATTCAAGCAAGGAAAAGTGGACTGTTCGTTTGTTCATATGAACAGCTTTGGTGTTCCGCGATTAAACGCAAGAATGTTAGTTTTCCTGTTGAACATCGCCCGCCGCGTTGGCTGCATAACACCCCCACCCGTATAAGTTGGCAGGGCGGTGGAATCGTAGTTATTTAACGAATAGCTGGTGGCGTCGATGATTGTCACCGCCAGATTAAGGCCGTTGAGCATCGTCATCCCGTTAATCGCTTGATGCACGACACGGGAATCAAAGGTGCTAGTAGTAAGTCCGTGCGCCGTTGTCGTTGTAACCACAGCCGGATTAGCGTTTGTGATATTCGCCACCCGGAAAGACGGGCCGTTTAAAAGGGCGCCGTTCTGTTCGCCAAAGTCGCGCCATTGATTAAGGTTTGCCATGGCGGCCGAGCGAGCAAAACGTCGGATATTTATGATAGCTTTGACCGTAGACCCCCCGGCCATGGCCGCGCCACCGCCCACATAAGGCGTTACAAATCGGCCGTCAAAAGGGGCCGTCGTCACGACGCCCGTCCACGGGTTCACGTTTACCACCCGCGTTGCAATTGTCAGGTTGCCTTCCAAACCGACATCAGGGCTAGTGACGCGATAAGTTCCTGTTGGAATACCTATATCATCCAAGCCCCACACATCGGCGTATGAGCTATTGATGAAAGTATTTCCCGGCGCCCGGATAACCACCGTATAAGAAGGCGCGGGCCCCACAGTCACGTTGGACACCGCCCACGATTGAACCCCATATCTCTCAACCATGTCGAGCGCCATAGCAGACTTGCTAACCGCCCATTCTGCACGTTGGCCTTGCGCAGGGGTAGCATTTACATATCTCCAACGATTATAGTTGGCTATAAAATTTGCAAACATGTCATTGGCACGGAAGTTGTTTCCGTCCGTGATGGATTGCACTTCATCCACGCTACTGAGGATGTACGGTATGCTGGTTTCCGTAATACCGTTGTTTAGAGCGACACCGTTCAAAACATCTACATCGTTGGTGTATATATTCAACTGATAGCCTTTATCTCGCAGCACCGGGCTTATACTCTCCATTTGATATTGGACGTTGCCGTCTTTACCGAGGGAGGGGTCTTCCGCGATTGTAGGGGGGCGGCGGTCGCCAACTTCGTGATCCAGCGTGACGCCGATCTTTATAGGCTTCCATTTACCGGCTGCTGCATTTGCGCGATCTTGCGCAAAAGTACCTGTATTTGCCGATGTATTGGCGACAGCGCACCACCAAAAAGTTAATTGTTCCGCATCCTGTTTGATCTGGCCCACCGTGTTGGAGCCGCTGTTGACCCACGCGCTCCAGATATCCGTGAGTTTGGCAGGCAGAAAGATCACCGTGTCGCGGGCGACCGCGAAGCCGACGCCCGAGGGAAGGCCGACTTGCGTGGGCCGAAGCTGGAGCGGATAGTAAATGAAAATCGTGTCTACCGAGGACTCGGCCGCAGCCGCCGAGTAGAACGTGAGTCCCGCCGCCGTGCAGATGTCCTCATAGCCGCCCGTGCCCGTCGCGGAATTACCCGACAGGAAGGAGATCAGTGCACGGGTCGCGGCGATGGCCTTGGCGTAGGTTGAATACTCGACACGGCATTCCGGCGTCTTGTCCACCGCAACCGTGATGACTGACCAGTTGGCGATATCGGCGGCAAACGTCGCGGCGGACGTGTGGTCGTTCAGCGAGGCATAGTTCAACCCCGTGACGGGGTCATAGACCCGCTGCCCGGTGATGTAGGAAAACCCACCCTGAAACGGGATGCAGGTCGTCCGGCGCAACACTTGGTTCTTGTTGGTCCCAAAGTTCGCGCCCAGCAGGTTCGCCGAATAGTTGGGGTTGTTCGTGTTGTTGTCGCGGAACGACCATTGAAGATACAACCGCGATACATATGCAGTCGAGTTCTTTAGCGCCCAAATCTGCGTGGACATGGCTTGGTCGGCCGGGTCGCCCACCCACGAGCCGTCATCGGTCGCGTCTGGAGGGGACTGCGACACCAGCCCGCCAGAGTTGAGCCCGACGAATTGCGCTCGGTCGGAGTTGTTGAAGAAGGCCATTAGGGGAGCGCCACTTCACCAATCACGCCTTGACGAACACGTAGTTCGTCGCGCCCGGAATCCAGAATGTTTTGTAATTCAGATCGCGCGTTGGCGGCCGGGTTGATAAGCGGCTGCTGGCCATCTTCAGTGTAGACGGTACTAAAACCACTAGTAACCGGGGTGTATGTAACCGTCCAATTGCCGGTGCCGTCCTGAATGAACAGCATGGTCATGTTAACTACCCACGATGCAGGCGGCGCGGGAGAAAACACGACAGTCGTGTTGGCCGACAGCGTGATCACACAGTAAGTTCCGTTGCGCCAGTCAATGGTCGTCGTGGCCGACGTGGCAACCACGGTTTGCGGCAATAGAGTTCCGGCGGGTTGCAAAGTCGTCCACAGCGGATCGGTATTAGCCCCGGATGTCTGCAGCACCTGATCGACCGCGCCCGGCGGCAAAATCTGCCACGCGGACGCGCCACGATAAAGCAGCGACCCGCGTGTGTTGCCGATCATGTCAAGCGCAGCGCTGGCGCTGATGTCGGCGGGGGTCGCAGGACCCCCTGTGACGTTTCCTTTCAATGTGAGCGCCGGCATGGCTGCAAGGTAGCTGTTGGTGACGCCGGCTGTCTCAAGGCCAATCGTGCCCGAGGATGTGATTGTTCCGCCTGTGATCGGCGACGATGTTGCGATGCTTGAGACTCCCGGCGGGGGGTACTGCAGGTTGATGTATTGCCCAAGCTGCGCTGTGCTCACGCGCACGCTGGCGCCGGCCTGCACGGCCTCGTACTGTTCGGTCCCGTTGAGCGCCACCGCAGGGGATAGATTAGGAATCTGGATATTGCTCATGATAGCGGCCCTGTCTCGGGAACGTCAGTGTTGTTGTACGGCAGCCCCGGATCATCGTTACCCGGCGCATTCGGATCGGTGCCCGGCTGCTGGTTAATTCCCCCCGGCGGCTCGCCCGTCTGCTGCGTGACGCGGGTGTTGTCGTCCTGCGTGATGCGAACCGTGTCGCCGGGAATTGGGGTGCCCGTCCAGAAATCTACCGTATTCTGGCCGCTGGTCGCGCGCTGTGTCGTGGACGCAGCCGCGAAATCCTGAACACGAGGGTTCATGATCGGCACGGGGTCAGCCGGGATCACAATCGCGCGGAGCTGCTGCTGCTGGTCGTCGTTGCACTTGCGGCAAACGAGAACGCGCGTGTTCTGCAGCGTCGCGCCGCGCCAGTCAAATTGCCAAGCAAGATCAATGTGATTGTAGCGGAAACCGCAGCGGTCACAGATCGCATGCGCTTGCGGGCCCGATGGACTAGTGCGTGCTCTCCCTGAACGTGAGGCGTACCCCATGTGTCACCTCACGGCCTGTAGTAGCCAAATATGCTTGGCGAAATGTACTGCTGCGCCTGCTCGATGTTTTGTTCCGCCGCAATCTTGTAAGTCTCGTCGGCTACCGCCTTGAGGCCCACCGCAAGCTGCGGGTTCCATACCTTGGCAAGTCGGTACGCGAGCCCGTCAGCAAACGCTTCGAGCCAAAGGTAAGGGATTTCAACGGTCTGCCCGCCCGTGAACTCCGAATCCTGCAGCCGACGCACGCGGTAGTATTTGAGCGCCGACGTGCTGCCGCCGTCGGGGACAGGCCACAACGTGACAGTCGGGTTGATCAGGCGGTCGAACCAGAAAACCGTGGGGAAGCCCTGCTGCTCTTTGTTCGGATACGTCGCGTATTCCGTGCGGCTGACCGGCATGATGATGCGGTCGATGTTTGAGCCGCTCTGGGGCGTCACCATGTAGGCGTCGAGGATCATCACCGTGTTGGAGTCTACCGGATAGGTCGCCACGCCTTGCGACACCGGCGTCGTCACGAGGTCGACGGCCCACAGGTTAACGCCTTGGTTCGACCATGTCGCCAACATCATGTTCGTCGCCATCCGGGCGCTCTGCATGTGCTCTTGCACGAGCGACGTCGGCCTGATCTGGCAGAGATTGAACGCATAAAGCGTCAACTCGCCGAGGCTGGGATTGAAGGTGTAGGTTCCGCTAGACGTCATGTTTGATTCCTCCCGCTAGGATAGCAGAAAGAAATTGTTTTGGCTCGTTCCGGGGGCCGGAGGAGCCGTGAATATCCACCCCGGATTATTGCCGCCGTTTGTGCTGTTGGCCCCCGCGTACCATGTGGCGCCGCCAGTAGCGGTGCTGCGGCTAATGCTCAGATAGTCCGCACTCACAGTGCCGCTTGCTTTCGACAGTGTGTGCGTAGCAGCAGTGGCACTCTGGATCGTGACCAGATTTCCTGCCGTGCCGCTGACGCTCCAAGTCGTGATAGTCTGAGTGGTTCCGGCCGTAAATGAAAACGTCGTCGGCTGAACTGAGTTGGTGAGCGTTCCGAAGGTATTGCTGCCGGTAATGACCAGCGTGCCCGCGCCTGCATTCTTCAGCGTGATGCCGCTATAGTTTACGCCGCCCCCGGCAAATGTCTTGGTGGACGCGGAGTCTAGCGCGATAGTGCCTGTGCCGGTGACGGTCATCCCGGAGGAGGTCACAGTCCACGGCGCGGTTCCGCTGATCGTCCAAGTACCCGACCCGATGACGATTGCGCGCGTGGCCGCGCCGGAATCGGCGCGAACGCCCCCCGCCGCGTTCGTCAGCGTAACATTGAAGCCGTTCGCGTCAAACGTGCCCTGAACTGCCGCCACTCCATCGTTGGACGCCTTAGAACAGGTAAAATTGTCTTGAAGTTTAACAATGGTAGAGGGCGCGTTTACCAGCACGCCTGCAGTTGAAGTAATTCCCGCAGACGTGAACAACTGAGTTGTTCGGCCGTAAAAACCAAAACTCTGGCGAAACGCGGTGCCGGCGAACGAGCACCCGGTGCCAAATATCAGATTGCCATATATTTGCACGCCAAAATCAGGAAAAGCATTAGTCGATGGTGATATGGAAAGGATCATGTCGGAGCTGGTCACGACCCGCGCCGACATGTCCAGCGTCCCAACATACGGCGGTGTATCGGAGTTGAACGTCACCGTCGCGCCGTCGTTCAACCCCGTTGTGCTGAAGATGCAGGTATCTTGAGGAAGCGGGAAATTATCATTTGACGGGCTCCCGGTAGATGTCAGCGCCCACGCAGTCGCAGTCCACACGCCGCCCGCCGCCAGATTCCAGTACACGGTTTTTGGCGCAGTGAAGGTAATACCTGAGTTACCTTTGCAGTCACCAAAACTGGTCCCTGAGATAGGGGCCGCCGCGCCCGCAATCGTAATATCGCGGAAATCGACATTATCGCCAGAAAAGGCACCGCATGTAAGCGTTACTGTGGTGCCCACCGTAGCCGAACGCAGAAAAGATCGTCTGGCGCGTGACGCGCCTGTGGATATTGAAAATGTGCCCGTAATCGTGGCACCCCCCGGCGAAGACACAGATAGTTCCCGAAAAGTGAAACTTGTGCCCGTAAATGACAAATTTCTGAACGAACCTAGATTAGTCAGGGAAGGCGCGCTGGTGGCGTTAGTGATATTCACATCGTAATAAGTCTTGCTGTTGAAATTTACGCTGCCGGTTGCGCTGATATTCAATACTGACGTGCCTGCGTTAACCGTCGTCGTCCCGGTAGAACTGTCGATAAAACCAGATGTAGTTATCGTGCTGGAGCCCAGAGTAAGAGTTTTTGTAGACGCGCCATTAAGTTGGAACACCCCGGAGGGGAGTGTCAGATTGTAGTTTCCGGTATCAAACGCGTTCGCCGTAAGAGTTACCGAGGCCGAGCCCCCCATAGTCAAGGCGCTGCCAAGCGTCCACCCTCCGTTTGTGGCAAAGAATGTGATGGAGCCGTTTATGGTTACGCCGTTCGTAGTTACCGTTCTCCCGGCGATAGTGGACGAAAAATTTATTGCGCCGGTGCTGGACCAGACCGTACCGACCGCCAGTGACATTGACCCACGAATATTGAGGGTAGGCGTCGTGCCCGTCGCGAACGTTACCGTCCCAGCAGATACTGTAATATCAAGGCACGCCAAAGCGCCCGTCATCGTGACGGTATACGTACCCGCCTGATCGAAGAATACGTTGTCGGCGACGGTCGGCACCGAGAAGCCGCTGGAGCCGCCAGAGCTGTCAGACCAATTTGTGGTCGACGTCGTGTTCCACGTTCCGGTTCCTCCGACCCAGTATCTGTCAGCCATCGATTACTTCCTCTTGCGGCGGCGGCACAGACACAAGGGCAACCCACGCATTGACGCGCGCCTCTTTCAGCGCGACGATCTCGGCTTCGGTGAAGGTGTGATCTTCAGGCAGAAGCAGCGCGTCGCGAAAAATGCCGTGTTCGGTTGCGTACTCAAAGTCGATCTTCAGCACATCACACCTGCGTCGTTACGGCGACAACATCCCAAAACGCTTCGTCTGAGTTATAGATGCATCCGACGTAGCAAACTTTGCCAGACGTAGTGGTGGTGGGCAGCGTCACTCCGATAACTCGGTAGGAGCCCGCGCCTACAGTGGTCCATGTCAAAAGCTGCGGCGTACCGTTATCCTTGATCCTGAACGTAAGCCTGTCGCCATTAGCAGGTGAACCCCCGGTCGAGGCATTGATGGTCAGCGTCGCCGCCAAGGCAGTGAACACATAAATGTCCGCCGTGGCGATGCTGGGCGTCACCGAGGAGGCGGACGCCGTCGAGGAAATCCGGGGGTCGATGCGCTTGTTGGTGAGCGTCTGGGTGTCGGTGGTACCCACTATGCTGCCAGAAGGCGCCGCCAGATTGCCTAGCACGCCCGCGTTGTTGTACAGCAGGTATCCAGAAGTACCGGACAGTACCGGCGTTGTGCCGACTGTCAGGGACCCACTGCCGCCGCCGCCAATGGTAAGGCCGTTGCCGAGGGAGAGTCCGCTCATCGCGGCACCACGCCGCTCTGGATCACAGTCATCGTCACGCTGCCGGTGCCGCTATTAAGCAACAAGCGCACGTATGCGGGCACGAAGAACAGGTTGCTCTGCTTCGTTGCGGTGGCCCCTACGACATCCGTGTCGTTGGACGCCACCCACGTCATTGACGCGGCCGCTACGGGATCAGTCGGGCTGTTGGGGTTATCGAGGGTCGTCTGGACCGTGTAGTTGACAGTCCCGCTGACCGTGCATTGCAGGGCGGTATTCGCGAGCGCCCACGGGTCAAGATAGACCCACGGGCTGCCTGCCACACTATTCGTGCCGACGGACAGGTTTCCCGTCAACGCCGCGCTGCAGTACGCACTGGTTGCGGTCTTGTAGTCCAGAACCGACGCCACGGTGCTGTTATTGACCAGCGTCACCGTCTCCGAAATCAGGTCGCCCGCCCAGTTCGTCCCCGACAGCAGGATCGTCTTGGTCGTCTCGTCGGCCGTGGTCGTGAAGAGGATGCGCCGCGCCTTGTCGAGCGTCGCCGCGCCCCCGGAGACGAGGGAGCCGTTCAGCACGAGATTGCCGGCCCCCGCAACGCCAGAGGCTGTGCGGATATTGGTGGCGCTCGCGCTGGTGAGCGGGCCAACAGCAGTGACAATCGGGCGCATTTATAGGGCTCCTAGCATTTCACGTCCCACTTCTTCAGCGCAAGATTGATGCGGCTGTTCGGATCGTGGGCGGTTTTGGAAGACGTCAGTTTTTCCTTCATCCCGCACATGCGGGCGCGGAAACTATCGCGGCGCGCAGAAGATGCCGGGCTGCTCTTGGCCTGCTCCGCAGTGACGGGCGGCTTGATGTTGTAGCCGACGGCGCGCAGCGAAGCCCGGCCGGTGGCGTTGAGGCCCCCCGACGGGTTCTTCCCCTCGCGACGCTGCCATGCCGGTGTGCGGGCCATCGGGCACCTCGAAAAAAGGGGGCGGGGGTCGAAACCCCCGCCATAGGTCGTTAGTCGATCTGCTTCACGCTGCGGCCCTTGGCGGGGGTGCCGCTGTGGGCCGAGGACAGCGGGTTCATGTTCGACCCCGTGCGGCCGCCGCTCTTGCGCGGCTTGCGCCCGGCATGGTGCGCGGCGCTCTTGCCGTGCATCTTGACGGTCTTGCCGCCGCGCTTACGCTCCTTCGCCGCCGACAAAATCGGTTCGGCGTCGGCCGTGCGCGACGGCGGGCTCTTGGCGAGGTCTTCCGAATACTCGGCGACGCCGCCAGTTTCACGATGCTTGCGATGACGAGCCTTCATTGGAAGTCTCCTTAGTTAGTCGACGTGAGCTGTACGTACTGAACGGAGACATTGACGTATCCGGCCGAAGTAGCGCCCACGGGGGTGATGGTGATGACGAGCGGGGCGGTCGTCGGAGCCGCAACCCCGAGAACCGTCTGGTTGGACATCGCAGCAAGCTGCGCTGCAGTGTACGTCGGGGCGATCCGGCCGGTGGCGGCCTTCACGTTGACACCGCTGACATATTCCGTGCCGGCGGCCGTGATGCCGACAGACAAGGTCGCAGAGGTGGCCGAATTGAACGCCGTCAGGACATCGATGAAGAAGTCCAGAATGATCGATCCGGCGGGGATGTAGAGTGTGGAGGACACGGCAGTCGTGCTGTTCTGCGTCAGCGACGTAGTCTGCACGAGCGTGGCGTAACCCTGATTGGGGCCGTTGGTCTGGCCCGCCTGAAGGTCGCCCGTGATGAGCGGACCCGAAAGATGAGTAGCTGCCATGGTAGTTCCTTCTGTGAGTTAACGCCGGGTGCCGTCAGGCACCCGGCGCTGACCATTTACGAGGTCGGGAACGATCCATAGATGGAGCGGAAGTTGTAGTACCCGAACGAGTACCGCTCGTAGCCCTTCACCAGCAGATTGTCGGTGACGAAGTCGACCTGCATGTCCGTCTCGAACTTGATGCGCTCCATGTAGGAGAGCCCGTCGATGTTGGTCAGCAGGAACCACGCGTAGGACGACGTCAGGAAGTCGTTGACCATGTAGCCTTCGGGCAGACCGCCCGCCGTCGACATGATCGCGTTGACGTCGTTGTCCGCCGTGCCGGGGCGCAGTTCCGTCTTGGTCAGACGGATGGCGACCGGCTCAAGCTGCGGCGGCACGATGAGCTTCCGGGCGCGGGCGAAGACCTTGAGGCCCGCCTGATCCTTGAAGTTCGTGCGGACCGAGATCATCGCGTTGAGCAGCGACGCCTCGTTCAGGTCGACCTGAACCGCCGGCTTGTTGGCTACCGTGCCGCCGTCGATGGGGTGATCGGTGGCGCAGAGCGCCTTGCCGTCGCCGCCGATGGCCGCATTGTAGGTCGTCGCCGTGTTCAGGATGTTCGCGCCGTAGATTTCCTTGGTCTGCTGGAAGGACTCGATCAGACCGAGGTTCGACGGGTGGAACTGCGTCTTGTACAGGTTGTCGTCGATGGCCTTGCGAGTGATCGCGTAGCCAAGGGCGATTTCCGTGTGCTCCTGATTGTAGACGAACCGTTCGCCAGCGCCGTTGTCGAACGCGGTCTGGCCGCCTTCGGTCTTGAGCTGGGCGAGGCCGAGGTAGCGCATCTCAGCGGTGCGCTCCAGAGCCATCTTCGAGTCGTGCTTGGTGAAGATTTTGTCGTACTGAGACGGGATCATCTCGTACTTGCCCTCGACACCACGCAGGCCGGGGAGGAGCAAGTCCTTGATGGCGGAAAGATTAACAGCCATTGGTCATTACTCCTTAGCTGATACCAGTGGGGCCAGCGCCATTCGAGCGCAGCCACTCGTTGTTGAAGCCGACGATGACCTGATTGTAGGCCGTAGTCGGATCAGCGCCGTCGGAACCCGGCGGGGCGACGATCAGGCCGCGCACGACGAATGGGAAGGTCACCGTGGTGCCCGCGCTGTTCAGGTACGCGCCGGACTGGCCGGTGCTGGCATTGCCGGTGCCGATGGCGAACTGGGCGTACTGCCCAACCTTCGAGCTGGTGACCGTGGTCAGCGAACCCGTGATGTTGAAGGTCGTGCTGTTGCCCATGACGACGAACTGCGCGTTCGGATCGTCGATGATGTACGCCTCGACGTCGCCCGAGGCGTCGCTGCCCGGCCAGTAGCTGTTCCACACAGTGCGCTTCTGCGACACCGAGAGGTACTTGCAACCGACGAAGATGCCCGCGAGCGTCGTGGTGCCCGCAGCAGCCTGCGTGATGTAGCCGTTGGCGGTGGAGACGACCGGCATCACCGGATCGCCGGAATAGATCGCGGTGGTGTCGGTGGACGCGATCAGGCGGGTCGACTGGGCAAAGGTGGGAGCGCCACCCGAGCCGCCGTAGTACTGACGGAAACCGAAAGGCGCATTCGTATTCGCCATGTCGGAAACTCCTTTGTGAAGGAAGGTCCGCAGGCGTCCCGAGACGTCGCAAGAGCCGGTAAAATTGAAGCCTCACACCGGGGAGGCCATTCCCATAATGCGCTAGGAGAGACGAAGTATTCAACTTGACAAGATGACAACGAAAAAGGGGGCCCGAAGGCCCCCTCAGACGGAGAGACGGTCCCCTAATCATCTTTCGGGATGGGCATCGCCTCAAAGCTCTTCTTGATCGTCGGCCTCGTGCGGGGGTCTGAGAACTCCCGCTCCATCGTGCCCGGCGGGGCGGCATTGAGCTGCTGCTCTTTGGCCTTAATCTGGTTGCGCGCCTTCCGCAGGTCCAGTTCCTCGACACGCTCCGTGATCTCTCGGGGCCGCTGCATCAGTAACATGCCCTTGCGTTCGATGGTGTCGCCCTTCCAGCCGGCGGGCATCATCTCCGGGTGACGGCGCGACGGCACCGGCTCCCAACCCGTGCGGGCAAGCGCAACCTGATACGCGGGGTCTTCCTGCCCCATGATCGTGCGGCGCTTCCACTCATAGGTCCACCCATCGGGAACCTGATCGGG
>Ga0075471_10000381_pt1 | contig 26249 bp, 17 predicted proteins | sample DEB19_08_DNA_2_FD_74787 | JGI IMG/M metagenome (GOLD analysis project Ga0075471, IMG submission 74787) | Aqueous microbial communities from the Delaware River and Bay under freshwater to marine salinity gradient to study organic matter... | ecosystem: Environmental > Aquatic > Marine > Coastal ...
GAGCAGTTTCAAGCTTATCACAAGGCAGCAGCAGCGTTAAAGCCTGCGCCAGTGGTTATCCGAACCCTGGATTTGGGTGGCGACAAATTCCGCTCCCATACGGACGTGCCCGATGAGATGAATCCTTTTTTGGGCTGGCGGGCCATACGGTTTTGCTTGGAGGAACAGGAAGTGTTCCGGGCGCAGTTGCGGGCCATTCTGCGAGCCAGCGTCGTGGGCAACGTCAAGCTGATGTATCCGATGATCTCGGGCTTGGAGGAGCTGATCCGCGCAAATGCGTTGCTCGATGAGTGCCGGGGTGAGTTGCGGGCTGCGAAGATCCCCTTCGATGAAAACATGGAAGTGGGCATCATGATTGAGACTCCGTCGGCCGCGTTGACGGCGGATGCCCTGGCAAAGCGCGCCAAATTCTTCAGCATCGGGACCAACGACCTGATCCAGTATTCGCTGGCGGTGGACCGGACCAATGAGAAGATTGCGCACCTCTACGAACCGACGCATCCAGCGATTGTGCGCCTGATCAAGTTGACCGTGGATGCCGCCCACAAGGCGGGCCATTGGGCCGGCGTTTGCGGTGAAATGGCCGGGGAACTGCATTTGGTGCCGCTGCTGCTGGGTTTGGGCGTGGATGAATTAAGCGCCGCACCCCCGACGGTTCCGCAGATCAAATTCCTCATCCGCCAGTTGAAGATGAGCGAAGCCAGCCAACTCGCGGCATTCGCGTTGCAGTGCGAATCCAGCGCCGAAATCCTCGACCGCTGCAAGGCGTTAGCGAGGCAAAGTGCGCCCCAGTTATTCCCTTGAGGCCGTCTGGACCGGCGGTTCTCTCCGCATTTCCCCTTTGATGCGCCAGAGCAAACGGCCTAAGCTGCGCCCATGAAGAATTCTGGAAGAGCGGGCAAAGCCGCACGGCGCATGTTGCTGTGGACGTTTGTCGCGCTGGCTGCGCTGGCGGCCGTGGGATTGTTGGCCGTGTTCGTCGGTCCTGTCATGGTGACGGTGGCCACGGTGATGTTCGTGCTGTGGGTTCCGTTCGCTCTGTTCACGCTCTACTTCTTTCGCGATCCCGATGCGCAGGTGCCCGCCGGGCCGGGTTTGGTGGTGTCGCCCGGGCACGGCAAGGTGGATGTGATCGACGTCATGCATGAGCCGCGATTCATGCAGGGAGAGTGCCGCCGCATCTCCATCTTCCTTTCCGTGTTCGACGTGCATGTGCAGAACGCGCCGGTCAGCGGCAGGGTCAGCTACTTCAAATACACCGAGGGCAAATTCCTCAACGCCCTCAAGACGGAATCCGCCGCGCACAATGAAAACATTCTCGTCGGCATCACGGCGGCGGACCCCGCGGGCGAGAAGGTAGGCGTGCGGTTGATCACGGGGCTGATTGCCCGGCGGCTTGTGCCATGGATCGAGATGGACGAAGAGATCCAACGCGGCGAGCGCATCAGCTTGATCCAATTCGGTTCACGCGTGGATGTCTACCTGCCGATGCATGCCAAGGTTTCCGTGAAGCTGGGGGACCGTGCCGTGGGCGGAGAGACGGTGCTGGCCACTTTCGAATGAACATGAATGGCGCTCCAGAAACTGGCCGGGATCAGGCGGCGGACAGCGCGCGGCTGAAGATCTATTTTCTGCCGAATCTCCTCACGGCGGGCAACTTGTTCTGCGGGTTTCTCGCGCTGACCAAGATCGTTGAAGCTGACCAGTCAAACTTCACCGTCTTCAACCAGGCCATCATGCATGCCCTGTTTCTCATCCTGCTGGCCTGCCTGTTCGACTTGCTGGACGGCCGTGTGGCGCGCATGGTGGGGAGCGAGAGCCCCTTCGGGCGGGAGTTTGATTCACTGGCGGACATCGTCTCCTTCGGCGCGGCGCCCGCGTTTCTCGTGCATCGCGTGGTGCTGGCCGATGTCTTTCCTGATCCGTATCACGCCTTCGGCTGGTTCATCGCCAGTGTCTATCTGATTTGCGGTGCGTTCCGGCTGGCCCGGTTCAACTGTCTGGCCGCCATGCAGGGAAACGGTGGCGGCAAGGAGTTCCTCGGGTTCCCAATCCCGGCCGCCGCCGGTTTGGTGGCGTCGTTGACTCTTTTGCTGCTCTGGCTGAACGAGCGTGACTTCCCGCAAACCAAGTGGCGCTACGTGCTGCCCGGCATCATGATCTTCCTCTCCGCCATGATGGTCAGCGAGGTGCGCTACCCGAGCTTCAAGTCACTGGACTTCCGGGCCAAGCGCTCTTTCCTCAAGATGGTCATCATCGTGGTGACGCTTGGCTTCTTTGTGATTCTCTGGGAGAAGGTATTACCGGTTGCCGCTCCGGCATGCTTCGCCATCTATCTGCTCTACGGTTTCGTGCGGCCCTGGCTCCCTCGCCGGACGAAGGATGCGATCGAAGAGGAGGATGATGACGAAGGTGAGCCTTCGGCTGCCGGAAGAAGCTGACGGATGGACGGACTGCACCCATTGTTTATCGCCGGGCTAACGGGGCTGATCAGCGGCCTCCTCTTGTGCATTCCGGTTGGCCCCATCAACCTCATCATCATCAACGAGGGCGCGAAGCGCGGTTTCCGCTGGCCCTTTCTCATCGGGCTGGGCGCTACGCTGATGGAGGTGATCTATTGCTTCTTTGCATTCACGGGGTTCGCGTCGTTCTTCCAGCGGGGCTTGGTCAAAGCGGTGATGGAATTGTGCAGCTTCGTTTTCCTGCTGGTGATCGGCATCAAGTTCACCATGGCGAAATCAGTGGAGGCGCCTTTGCACCTTTCCGCCAAGGCCGACGCGCTCGAGCATCGCATCGAGGAACGGCTCAATCCGCACTCGGCGTTTTGGATCGGCTTCGTGCGCGTGTTGGCGAATCCCGGCGTGTTCCTGGGTTGGATTGTGCTCGCGGCGACCTTCATCTCGCGCGAATGGGTGATGTCGGACTGGCCCAGCAAGCTGATCTGTATCGCGGGCGTCGCGCTCAGCATCGGGGGATGGTTCACAGGGTTGAGCTGGCTTTCTTCGCTTGGTCATCGCCGCATCAGCCAGTTGGGCCTGCTGCGGATGGAACGCATCTCTGGAATCATCATCCTCGGCCTCGCCATTGCCCACGGTGTTCACATCGTGTGGGAACTGTCCAAGCACAAGGGATGAGCGACGGGTCCTCTTGCTCATGATCTCGATCTGCTGTGGGATGGCAGGCGATTGGGGGCAAGATTGTGGTTCCGAGGGGGATAAAATCAGCGCACGCGCAGGTAAATGCACTTCAGATACTGCGCTTCCGGGAAGGTGGCGTGGTGGTCCGGCGCATGGAGCGTGGTGCCAAGTTCTTCAATCCGCCGGCTGCTCCGGCTTGCAGATTGTCTCACCGCGCCGAAGAATTCCTCGGCGCTCACGTGCGCGGAGCAGGAGGCTGCTACCAGCACGCCGTGCGGGCGCAACAGCCGCAGTGCATTCGTGTTGAGCTTTCCGTAGGCCTGGATTGCCCCGCTGCGCTCCGCCTCACGCTTGGCCAGCGATGGCGGATCCACGATCACCACATCGAACTGGTTGGGTCGTCCCTGCTCCAGCCATTTGAACGCGTCCGTCTGGAGGGTCTGGTGCTGGCATGCGGCAACGACGGGGCTGGCCAAGTTGAGTTGAAAGTTCCGCTGGGCGGCGGCGAGGGCATGCGCACTGAGGTCGAGGTCGGTCACGGACTTCGCCCCGCCGCGCGCGGCATACAGTGAGAAGCCGCCCGAGAAACTAAACGCGTTCAAAACATCCGCCCCCAGCGAAAAGGATTCCACGCGGCGCCGGTTCTCCCGCTGGTCCAGAAAGAATCCGGTCTTCTGTCCACGAAGCACGTCGGCCTCAAACCGGATGCCTGACTCGAGGAATGTCACCACGCCTTCCAGCGGCGGGCCTTGAAGGATCTGCCCGTCTTTCAGCCCGGCAGCGTCGGCCGCATCCTGAATGTTGCGGCTCAACCGCAAGACCAGCCGCTCAGGATGGGTCGCCTCAAGAATCCGACGTTGAACCTCGGCAAGACGCGGGAACCACGCGGCCGTGTAGAGCTTGAGCACGAGCGTGGCGTCGTAGCGGTCGAGCACCAACCCGGGCCAGCCGTCGCTTTCGCCGTTGATGAGCCGCAGGCCGTTCGTTTGCGGGTCGGCGATACCATCGCGGTGCGCCAAAGCTTGCTCCAGGCGCGCCCGCCACCAGGCTTCGTTGAGCGTTGCCGGCCTGCCGCAATGCAACACGCGGACCCTCAACGGCGACTCCGGGTCGAAGAGTCCCACGGCGAGAAAGGAGTCCTTGCGATCATAGATCACGGCCATTTCGCCGGCCTGTCCTTCGCGATTCTGACTGCGGATGCTGTCGGAATAAACCCACGGATGACCGCCTCGCACGATGGACTCAGCGGTGGCTGTTAGCGTCAACTTCAGCCGCGGCAGGCCGGGTGAACTGCTGGCGGAGGGTGTCATCAGCGGGCGGCTCCGTTTGATCGCATCGCGTCGAGGTAAATTTCCATTGCTTGGGCGAATGCGGGTGTCTCCGCAACGCCATCGTTGTGGTCGCCCGTGATCTCCACCAGCCGCTTCGGTTCATTGGCGACCGCGAAGTTGCGCTCCGCATGATGGAAAGGGATCAAGCGGTCCGACCGGCTGTGCAAGATCAAGGCGGGCACGCGGATGTTTGGCAGCCTGCTGCGCGTGTCGTAGCGGATGCTGCCCAAGGTGCGCACGGGGAGAAGGGGGAACAGTTCCGCGCCGAGATCGGTGACGCTGGTGAAGGTGCTTTGCAGGATCAACCCGCCGACCGGTTCTCGCACGGCCAGTTCGCTGGCGATGCCGCCTCCCAGCGATTCGCCGTAAACGACGATGTTGGTGCCGGCATATCCCTGTTGGCCCAGCCAAGCGAACGCCGCCTGTGCGTCGCGGTAGGTTCCCTCTTCATTGGGCCGGCCTTGGCTGCGACCGTAGCCACGATAGTCAAAGGCGAGCACGTTCACTCCCGCGTGCAGCAGGGCGTCATACAGCCCGAGCCGATGACTGATGTTGCCGCCATTGCCGTGGCAGACGATCACGGCGAGATGGCGCCGGGGTGAATTGGCGTTCGCCGGAAAGAACCAGGCGTTCAGGCGGAGGCCGTCGCTGGTGGAGAAGTAAACATCCTCCCACGCCCGGCCGAGTTCATCCCCGGTGAGGTGGAACGAATGGCTCGGGTGGTAGGTTTGTTTATGTTCGAACCAGCGCAGCATGAGCAACAGGGCCACGGACACCACAGCGAGTTTAGCGAGTCGCTTTAGCCAACGTCGCTGGGTGTCCGCAATCATGCGCCAGCTTTTCAAGATAATTTCCCAACTGCAAGGCGCGGGAATCATGGCCATGGACAACTGCAGCGGGCATTTCCGGGAATCCTGGTCCGGAACGGATCGATTCTGAGGCAGCTTTTCCCGTCCGATGATTGGCGCCTCGGGCTCACCTTGGGGGGGTAACGCAATCTCCGCGCCGGTTCCCATGATACGCCACTTGCGCGGGGACGCGAAGAAGTTAGGTTTTCCGCGTGAACGCCGAGCCGCGCGAACCCTTTCCGGAATCCAAGCCGGCCGAAGCGTGCCCGATTGACGCGGATGTCACCGGCGAATACTGGCGCTGGTGTCCGAGGTGCGGGCATGAGCTGCACAACGAGAAGTGCAAGCTGCGCTGTCCGCAGTGTCATTACTTCATGAGTTGTTCGGACTTTGACTGACCAGGCTGCCTCGCCTGGGCAGCACCTGCTCACTTCGCGCCGCTCACTCGCAAGTCATCGAATTGGATCGGTTCGCCGGAGAACGGACTTCCCAACACCGAGGCTTGCCCCGCGATGGGCGGTTCAGTTGCTTGGATTTCAATGGGCCAGGCCGCCGGGGCAGAATCGCCCTCGCTCCAAGCCCGCGCTTTGATGGCCCAAGCTCTCTCGCCTTTCTGCGAAATCTGCAGCTGGCAATGCGTCCACGTGCCTGATTTCCATTGGAAAGGCGCGTTGGTCACTATTTGGGTGTCGAGCAACAGCTCGATGGCATCCTTGGCCGGAGCCACTTGAATCTTGTAGCCCGCCACGCCGCCCAGTCCGACGCCAAAGGTGGGCATGCGCCGTCCCTTGCGTTGGGAGAGTATCCGCGCCTCGGCCGTCACGTTGGCATTCGTAACCGGGCCAAAGAGAACCGAGTGGCTGTCTAGCGGGGCGCCGGGCAGTTCGAGCAATCTGTTCGTGCCTGACTCTTTCACCTCAAACTCACCTTGAATGACCATGAATGAATCGGGCAGGGGGCCGGCGGATGTTTGAGAGAAGTCCTCGCTGAACAGGGGTGGCTGGGCGGGTGAAGTGTCGGCGGAGTGCGACGTGACCGGGTTGAGTATCGCGACCACCAAGGCCAGAGGCATTTGCAGCAGGGTGAAACGGGCTATTCTCATAAGAACGTTCATCGTGAGGTTTCTGACGCTCCGCGCAACCCCGAACATTCAGGTTTGTTGCCGGGACAACGCCTGTGCGCCTTGCCCGAAGTTCAGAACATCCGGTCAAAGTCGCGGTTGTCGCGGGCCTCCCGCCACCAAGTCGGTTCGGCTGAGGTTCGCTTCATATGCAGCAAGTCTTTGCCGGCCAGTCGAAGCAGCCAGCCTAGCGGTGTCACCAGGAACAGGAAAAAGAGGAACAAGAGTACCTTCCCGAACACGAGGCCGATGTGGTAGCTGATCGTCATCCCCATGCGATAGAAGCCACGAAACCATTGCGGCCGAATCAGCGACACGACCAGCACCGCCAGCACCACGGCGGTGACGAGGACAGGCAGGTGCAGGGAGAGCTTCCCGCGCCACCACGCCAGCCACACGATCAGTGTAGGTGTCGCGCCCATCACGGCGACGAACTTTTGCCACTCACCGGGCTCTTCTTTCAGTCGCAGCATGGCATCAATCGGGTACGGGGTGGAAGGATTGGTTTACGACCTGCACTGGTTGCGCGGTGCGCTCGAGGAGAAAGTTGCCGATGGCGAGGTGGTCCATCTCGGTGTTCACGAAACAGCGATACGCGTCGTCGGGGGTGCAAGCGACGGGTTCACCGCGCACGTTGAAGGAGGTGTTCACCAGCATCGGGCAGCCCGTCTTTTGCTCAAAGCGCTGGAGCAACGCGTGAAATAGCGGGTTCTGGCGGGTGGAAATCGTTTGCACCCGGGCGGAGTAATCAACGTGCGTCACCGCTGGGATGCGCGAGCGGATTTGCTTCAGCCGTTCCAAGCCGTTGGCCGGCGTGTGTTGCGCGATGCGCTGGCGGGGATGAACCGGCGCCACGACCAACATGTAAGGCGAGGGGCAATCCAGTTCGAAGAACTCCGCCGCGCGTTCCTCCAGCACGGCCGGTGCGAACGGACGGAAGGATTCACGGAACTTCACTTTGAGGTTCAACACCGACTGCATCCGGTGCGAGCGTGGGTCCCCGAGAATCGAGCGATGCCCCAGCGCCCGCGGGCCGAATTCCATCCGGCCCTGCACCCAACCCACGACTTTCTCATTTGCCAGCAGGTCGGTTACGCGCGTCAGCAGTTCCGGCTCGGTCAGCCGCTGATAGACTGCGCCGTGTTGCTTCAACACCGCTTCGATTTCATCATCGGAAAACTCCGGCCCGAGAAACGCGCCCTGCATGGCGTCAGGCTGCTGAACGGTGCGGGGCTGCGGGTTATCCTTGCGCAGATGCCAGACGGCGAGCGCAGCGCCGAGCGCACCCCCGGCATCCCCGGCCGCGGGTTGAATCCAGATCCGGTCGAAGATCTTTTCGCGCTGGATGATTCCGTTGGCGACACAATTGAGCGCCACGCCACCGGCAAGGCAGAGGTTGCGTTGGCCGGTGAGTTCGCGTGCATGCCGGGCCAGCTTGAGCATGATTTGCTCGGTCACCACTTGGATGGAACGCGCGACGTCCATGTGCCGTTGTTCGACCGGTGTTTCGGGCGGACGCGGCGGGCCGCCGAACAACGCATCGAACTGGGTGTTGGTCATCCGCAGATCGCGCAGGAACGAGAAGTATTCGAGGTTCAGCTTGAGCGAGCCGTCCTCCTTCACTTCGACCAGATGCTTGTAGATGGTGTCCACGAACCGCGGTTCGCCGTAGGGCGCGAGGCCCATGAGCTTGTATTCGCCGGAATTGATTCGGAACCCGCAGTAGGCCGTGAACGCGGAGTAGAGCAGGCCCAGCGAATGGGGAAAGCGCAGTTCCCGCAGAATCTTGAGATCGTTCCCTCGTCCGATGCCCACCGTGGTGGTGGCCCATTCGCCCACACCGTCCACCGTAAGGATGGCCGCCTCTTCAAACGGCGACGGGAAAAATGCGCTGGCCGCATGCGACTGATGGTGTTCGGTGAACAGGATGGGGCATTCGTCCCGCAACCCGGGCATTTCGTAGCGCAGGGTGCCGCGCAGATTCAGCTTCTCACCCAGCCAAGTCGGCAGCACTCGGGGAAAGGTGCTCCACCCGCCGGGCGCCACGGCGAGGTAGGACTCCAACATCCGCGTGAACTTTATGATCGGCTTGTCATAGAAGACCACCGCGTCCAGTTGGGAAACGTCCAGACCGGCCTGTTTCAGGCAGAAGGTCAAGGCGTTCCTGGGGAAGCGCTCGTCGTTCTTGCGGCGGCTGAAGCGTTCCTCCTGCGCGGCGGCGACGATGCGACCATCGCTCAACAGCGCCGCTGCCGAGTCGTGGTAATAGGCCGAGATGCCGAGCAGGTGACGCACGGGTTACATGAAGGGATACATCAAGGGCGCCAGCACCGACCCGCCGCTGAAGACGATGAGTGCCGCCAGGACCAGCAACATGATGACCAGCGGGATCAGCCACCATTTCTTCTCCTGTTTGAGGAAGGTCAGAAACTCTTTGAACAGTTGCCACATAGGTTGCGTGCTGGATTGATGGGCACAATAAAGCACGCGGACACAATGCTGGCCAATGCCAAATTCGACGGCCTGGCTCGCATGTTCATGCGAAGGCGTGGGAAAGGTCCGCCTGCCCACCAAACCAGCACGGCGATCCTTAAACTAAGGCCAGACCCAGTTGAAGGGGAATTGGAGGCGGTAGAACTGGAGCCGGCCGGCGCCGGGGACTGGGATGACTTGCGTCGTGTTGGTGCTGGGGTAGGTGTACGCGTTGGTCCAAGTTGTGAGACTGCTGCTGGATTGCACCCCGCCGCTCCGTCCGATGGCGAGGTTGACGGCGGTGAGTTGGTTCGTGCCATTGCTGCTGGTGATGGAGCCGATGCGTGCAGGCCAAATCAGTTCGTGCGCTTCCGGGGCGAAGAGCATCCGGAGCTTGGCGGTGGGATGTACCGCGCGATCGCGGTTGTTGAGATTTGAGAAGATGTCCGCGACCTCGACGTTTGCGTCGTTGGGCGCGAGCACGCAGGTGAGCGTGGGGAAGGTGACGTCGCTGACCTCGTCGATGAAGAGATGCGTCGTGGTGTAATTGGCGCTGACGCCATTCACGGTGAGCACGGGCTGGGCGCTGGCAGTCAGCGTTGCTAGCGCAAAAAGCGCGGTCCAAAACTCTTTCATGGGTGGAAGGGAAGAACGCTAGGGCATCACCTGGATGCGGTAATACTTCTGATCCGCAGCGGGTGTGGTGTCGTAGTAGAACGTCGTCGAACCGCTGGCCTGGATGGTCGGGCTGACCGGTTCGAGCGGCAGGGCAAAGTTTGTCGTGGCGAGGACCTGATAGTTGATGCCCGGGACGCTGTCCCAGACGACTAACTGGCTGCCGTCCTCCAGACCTGTGATGCGCAACGCGGAGGCAGAATCGTTCGGGTTGGTGCCCGCGATGGCCTCGGCGGCATCCGTCATGCCGTCGCCATCCGTGTCCAGGGTGGGTGGGGGCGGATACACGGCGTTCACGGTGCGCGTGTCGTTCAACACCACCGTGCCGTTGAACGTGGCCTCAAGCACGTTCGTGCCGGCTGGAATATTGCCCCACCGATAGAAGAGCGAGTTGTAACCCGGCCCGCACGTCGGACTCGTGCCGAAGATGAAGTTGGTGCTGTTCACGGTCACGCCGTTCACCTTGAGCGTGTAATTGGTGAGCTGCGCCGTCTCGGGGTTCACCGTGGTGTTGCACACGAACACATTCACCGTCGAGTTCGTCGTGGCGAGGTTGATGGTGCCGTTCGCGGCGGGTTGCGAAATGTAAAGGATGCGGGCGGGGGCGGCGGTGTTCACCGTGCGCACCACCGTGGTGACGCGGTTGGAATAGACCGCCGTCGTCGCTTCCTTCACGCGCGCGGTGATGTTGGCGGTGCCGCTGTTGGGCACGCCGTAATACGTGAAGCGCCATTCACGCGGCAGGTTCGGGAACTGCACATTCAGCGTCGCATTGGGAGTGACTTCGGTGGCGGCGACGAACACCGGCACGCCGTTGGTGTTGCCGTTGCCGTTGTTCAGGCCGGTCTGCGCGTCGTCATTGGAAGCGATGCTGTCGGCAATGTTGATCTCGACGCCTGTGGCCGTGGCGTCGGTGCGGACGGCGATCTGATAAACCGCGTTGAAGATGGTGGCGTTGTTGGTGTTGGGCAGCGCAACCGCCGCGGCCGGCGGCGCAGCGTCATAATAGAACGTCTGCGCAAACGTGTTGAACACCGACGACTTGTTGGTGCGCGGCAGGAAAGCCCGTGCGCGAACGATGTGATAACCCTCCTGCAAGCCCGTGACGACGTCGTTCGTGTTGCGGTTGTTGTGCAGCCAGACCGTGGCGCTCGTTGGATTGAAGTTGGTGATGGCAAAAGTGGTTCGCCCGAACCGCTTCACATCCAGGTTGTCGCCGATGGGTTGGATGGAGTCGTTGAACAGGGCGATCTTGTAGCGGATTTGCGCGCCGCCGGTGTTGTCCACCGCCGGGATGGTGGCCTTCCACCAATCGATGTTGCCGTCGATGGCATCGTCATTCACAAAGCTGCCTGAGACGACTTTGGTGGTGCCGCGTCCCACGCCGAAGGCGCCCTCGGGGTTCGTGCCATCGGTCGTGTAATAGACCAGGCAGCGGCTGACCTGGAACTGAAACCCGGCGCGCACATGAATATCCACCGCCTGTCCAGCGGTTGGGTTCAGCGGAGAGCGCTGCGTGCCGCCGCCCGCGCCGACGTAGCCATTGGTGGTGCCGGGGTTGTGCGTGGCCCACGCCGCGGTCCCCACGGTGAGCGTCCAATCGTTGCCCGTGCCGTTTACGATCAGGGTGTTCGTCGTGCCCACGGTGTAGTGGTAGGTCTCTGCGCCATCAGAGACGGTGTTGTTGCGATTGGTCACTTGGGCGGCGAATTTCTCGGCGCCGTAGCGGGAAACGAACGCCGTTTGTTCGTAGCCCAAAAATACGTCGGTTGCTTCGCCTGGCCGATTGTCCCGCTTGTCCAAGTGGGTCGAACCGAGGTTCAAGTGGCTGTTCAGATCAATCCCGCCGTCCAGCTTGGCGAGGAGGTTGTTTGCAGACGAGTCGGTCTCGAAGAAAATGTCGAAATTGGCATTCGTCAGCACCGGGATGTCGATCGCGTAGGTCTTGTTGGAGACGTTCACGCCCGTGATCAAGTTGCCCTGGTCATCCACACTGCCGCGCATCTTGAAAGGATAGGCTGGGAGAAAATTGGTGTCTCCGTTCAAGCCGTCACGCCGGCAGGTCGTGACGCGCAGTGGGCTCGCCCCATTCTGGCGGAATTGGATCACATCCCGGCGATTGTTGGCCTTGCTCGCTTCGGGCCATTGATAGCCGTAGGCCACGTAGCCGCCGCTGGGGACGAGGATTTCAATCGCGCCGCCGCCGACGGGAATGGTTTGCCCGCCGACATAGACGGTGCTGCCGCCGCTGCCGCTCGCGGCTGCGCGGCTGTTGGTGGCCGGGCGAACGGTGGCCTTCTTGTAAGTGCGATCGTAGCCCGGGGTGGACGTGGCGAGTTGCACGAGCACGGACCCGGGTGGAAAACTCACGGCAATGCCTTGCGCATCGCCGCCGGTGCCGGGCGGCTTGTTCACGCCTGCCGGGAAGGTTTCGCCCTCGCCATCGACGAACGCGATGTCGCCGGGGAAGCCGTAATTGTCGTTCATCGCGAACAACACCACGGTCTGGTCCGCGGCGCTGCCGGACTCGCGATAGTCGTAGCGCTCGAACGCCGCGATGTCGGCGTCGCTCCAACGGGGCCGCGTGCCGCCGCGCGACAGTTGGTGATGCAGGTAGGCGAGTTCCGGCATCTTGGGGTCACCGAACTGGCCCAGGTAGGGCGCGCTGGCGATCTTCGGGAAATAGTCCGGCGCGCCCGATTCATTGTAGCCATCGGAATAGATGGAGGGGAGGCCCTCACGGAAAAAGTTGTAGGCATTGTGCAGTTCGCGGCGGATGGAGATGTTGTCGTCATGGCTCTGCGCGAAGAGGACGCTTTGCGCCCCGGGGAAGGCGCTGGGGTAAGGCTCGTAATCGCGTTGATCAAGGCCGGCGAGCGTTCCGCCGGGGTTGCCGAACTTGTTGTTGAACTCGAAGTGATAGGGCGTGTTCAGCAGGCGCATCCCGCGATCGAGGTACTCCTGAAAGCTGGGCGGTTCGCCCAGGTGCTCGCCGAACAGCAGCGCATCGTTGCGGGGGGCCTCAGTGTCGAAGCAACTGTTGCGGTTGTCGTCGCCTTCCTCGTAGCCGTAACCGGTGGTGTTCGTGCCATAACCATGCACATGGTCGAACATCGTCTGGATCCCGCCAAGGTAGCCGAAAGGCGTCGCCGTGGTGTCGCCGAAGAACGTAGCGGGCGTGTGCTTCACCGCGTCGAGCCGGAAGCCATCACAACGCGTCTCCGCCATGATCCACATGGCGGACCGGATGAGATACGAGCCGAGGTCCTCGATGACTGGGTCGCCATTGGTGGAATTGAACGGACGCCACGGGCCATTGATCGCGGGCAGGTTGGTGTCCATGTAGTAATGCGGGAAGCCCGGCTGGCGGAGGAAGGAAACTTTGTTCGTGGTGTTCCCCTCGTTCAGGCCGAAGTTGTTGTTCACGCTGCCTGGCTCGTTGGCGAGGTCGAGCAGGCCGAAGAGCGGACGGTTCTGGACCTCGAACAGACTGTTGTAGTTGTTCACCGGATCCCAGTTGCGATACGTGCCGTCGGCTTGGCGGCGCACGTGGAAATCCTCGATGGTCAGGCCCGGATAAAGATTGGTGGGGGTGCTTAGCGTGTAGCGGGGCACATCAAAGCCGCGATGGTTCATGATGTTGTCGAAATACACGCGGATGCCGAAGCGATGCGCCGTGGCGACGAGTTGCTGCAGTTCCGCCTTGGTGCCGTAACGCGTGCGGACCGTGCCGCGTTGATTCAGATCGCCGAGATCGAAAGGGTCGAACAAGTCGTAGCCGACGGAGAACACGCTGCCGGCTTTGGCGGGCGGCGGCAGCCACAGGCTGGTGTAACCGGCTTCGGCGATCTCGGGAATCTTCTGCGTGAGCTCATCCCAATTCACGTTGAATAACTGCAGCATCGCCTCGGCGCGCGCGGCGGGGCGGCTGCCGCCGAGCAGGGCGATCAGCATGAGAAACAGGCCGGCGGTCCGGATGAACGACGTGCTCCTGCGGTGGCGACGAAATGTTTTAAGAGAAAGCATGGGGTGCGAATCAAGGTTGCGCGTGGCAAGTGTAGTCTAAGGGGCTGAGCCTCTCAAACAACCGCACGAAAATGCGGTGTTGAGCCACGGCTCGGGCAGCTAAGGTGACGTTGAAAGCTTTGTCCCAAGACATGAAGTTGTCCCTTACAGTTCTGCGGGCGCTGGCGTTGCTGGCAGCCGCTCTGCCCGCGGCTCAAGCGAACAACTCGGTTCACTTGGCCTGCCACTGGCATTTGCACCAGCCAATTTACTGGCCGGAGCGTAATCCGAATGGCAGCCAGACGAATCGTTACCAGTTCGCGGCGGACTCCATCAATTTGAAGCTGGCCAACGCGGGCAACTTCTATCCTGGATCAACCTACAAACATCCGCGCAACGCCCTCGTCAGCGGTGACGGTGGCGAATTTGATGCGGTCTTCGACAAGGCGGACCGGGTCCAGGCCTATCAGGGCGGTGGTTTGAGTTCCATCAACACCATTCTCTCGCATCCTGATGGCGGCGCTTCGGTCAGCTACTCCGGAGCGTTGCAGGAGAATATCTGGTCACTCGGCAGCGCGGGCATGTATGGCTACGGTTCCGGTTGGAACAGCGGCTACACGACGGCCCGCGGTTCATCGGCGACGTATCGCACCACGGGTGGCTATCCTCGGGCGGACATGGTGGGGCAGACGTATCACCACGCGTTCAGTCCGTTGCTGCCGAAAAGCGTTCTGCGGAAGGAAATTCAAATCTTCAAGGAGGTTTGGTGGAAAAGTTGGGGCGGCAATCCCGACAAAAGTGATCACTCGAAAGGATTCTGGCCGATTGAGGCTGCGTTCTCCGAAACGATCATCCCCATCCTCGCTGAAGAGGGCTACGAGTGGAGCATCATTGCCAATAGTCACCTCGCCCGCACGTGTTCTAACTATCTCGACGTGGCGCAGAAGGGGAATAGCGGCTGGAACTGTGATCCGCCCAATCGCGGGGACCAAGTCGGGCCAACGGTTCCCGCAAACCAGTGGTGGAATGGCACGATTGACGGGCGCGGCGGTGCGTTCCCGGCCCCATTCGCCTACCAGGCGCATCGGACCAAATACGTGAATCCGGCCAACGGTGCCGAGAGCTTCATCACCGTGGTGCCGATGTGCGACTTGCTCAGCTACCAAAACGGGTTCGGCACGATGGGCACGGGCGACATCGACGCGCACATCGCGCCCTTCAACGACCCGGCACGACCGAGCATCGTCCTGATGGCGCACGACGGGGACAACGCCTGGGGCGGCGGCAACAGCTATTATCAGGAATCAGTGCCTGGTTTGTTCAATGCCGCTGCGGCGAAGGGCTATCGCCCCACCACCATCCAGCAGTTCCTCGCTGACCATCCCGTGCCCGCCAATGCCGTCGTCCATGTCGAAGACGGCGCGTGGGTGAATGCTGCCGGTGACTGGGGCCATCCGCAGTTCATCAACTGGCTTTGGCCGCCTACGCGCGCTTCGAGCGACCCCGCCTACAACGCCACCGATCCGCGCACGTGGTATGATCTTGAAACGCCCGGCTGGACGGAGGATTGGCGGAATTGGGCCGTGCTCGTGGCCGGGGCCAATTACTGCGAGACGGCTGAGCAGATTCACATCAGCAACGGCGGCACCGTGCAGACGTGGAAGATTCAGGAACCCGTCAGCCGCTCGGGCGTGAACAACAATCCCAACGCAGTCGAGCAGGCGTGGCATTATTACCTCGGCGGCTTGGACAGCGGCTTCATGTATTACGGCACGTCCCTCGACGATGAAGTGAAGCAGACGCTCGCCGTAAACCGTGCGATGGTTTTCGCGACCAATGTCATTGGCAACGCTGCCCTCGACCAGACGCCGCCCACCGTCTTCAAGCCGCAACGCTTCCCGTGGAATCCGGGCGGCAAAGGTTGGGGGCCGCTGACGGGTTATCAGCCGGTTGGGTTTGAGGGGCGTCCCCCTTACTCCACGGCCTTTCACATCTGGACGCAGGTGTTCGACGTAAGCGGTGTGACGAACGTGACGCTTTATGTCCGGGCCGACAGCGACGGCGTGAATCCGCTGGCTGACAACGCCAACGACACTTATGCCGGTGGCCCCGGCGTTGGCGCGTGGGTGCCATTGCCCATGACCAAGCGCACCATCCCCCCGGGCAACATCACCGGCAACGGGAGCGTCGATTTCTTCCTCACCCCGGCAGCCATGGCGGATTATTACTGGGCGAAGGTCACGGGTTACACGAACGTCCTGCTCGACTACTACGTCAGCGCCACCGATGGCAAAGGCAACGTTCATCAGAGCGACATCCAGCATGTTTGGGTGGATTCAGGCGCGGGTTCGGACACGGGCGGTGGGGGTGGCACGGTGGTGACCCTTTCGCCGACCAATCCCGTCGCCGGCAGCAACGTGACCATCCGATACAATCCCGCTGGGCGTAACCTTGCCTCGGCGAATCCGGTTTACCTTCACCTCGGCTACAACAACTGGCAGGGCGGCACCGTGCTGACTCCCGACCCGGTCATGACTTACAATGCAGACTCGAACTGGTGGGAATACAGGGCGAGCATCCCGGCGAACGCGACGCAGTTGGATTGCGTGTTCAACAACGGCGCGGGCACTTGGGACAACAACGGTGGCTCAGACTGGCACTTTGCGGTGAGCCCGGGGGCTGTTCCCACCAACTATCCGCCTTTTAGTTTGGACGGCTTGCTGGACTTCGCGGGCTATCGCGTGTCGAGCAACGGCCTCGGGCTCTTCGCCGCGTTGCGCGGCACCAAACTCTACGTCGCCACGCAATCCCCCGGCACCACTGGACCGAATGACCATTACCTCTTCGTCAGTGATGCTCTCTTGCCCTCTGGCTCTGTGGGCGCGCCTTGGTCCAAAGCGGGCACTGTGGCGGTGACCAACACCAAGCCCTACATGGCCACGGAGAGCCAGAACAGTTACGTGGTTTGGAACAATGCTGGCAGCGGCTCGCAGATTGCCAAGTCATCGTCAACCAGCGGCGTGTTCGAGGGTGTCATCGATCTCGCGTCGGCTTTCGGTGCGGTGCCGACGAATATTTACATCGCCGCCGCCGCGTATGGAACTGCTGACGGCAGCCCTTTGGTCAATCAGTCGCCCGCCGGTTCCGGGCCAAACCTCGACCCCGGCGAGTTCTTCGTCATCCCCACAGCAGCACTGATGGATGCCAACGCGGATGGATTGTTCGATCGCCTTGACCCCCAACTTGGGTTCGTCGTTCAAGCCCTCTCGGTTTCTGCGGGCCAGGCCGTGCTGCACTGGAATTCGATGCCGGGACGCAGTTATCAGGTCCAACAAAGTAGCTGGGCAGCCGGACCGTGGACGGATATCCCGAATTCGGCCACCAACGCTGGCCCGCTCCAAATGACTCTGGGCTATGAGGATGCGTCCATTCCGGGAGTGCCGCAGCGGTTTTATCGCGTCAAATTGTCACCCTAGACACCCGCGCAAACATGCGGTAGAGGGAGTGTGAAACCAAACGTAGGCTCAAACCGATTGAACCGACAACGACCAATTCACAGTGCAATCGAACGCGGCGGCAGCAAAGCCCGCCAGCTCGCGCCTGACTTTGCGTTGCTGGCCCGGTCCGCCCTGCATCGCGAATACTTGGTCGAGCAGGATGAAATCCTGCGCCTCAAGTGGCTGGAATCTGAGAGGGCTGGCCGCGACATCGGCTTGGAGCACGCCCGCGCTATCTGGGTAGCCAACCACCGCACCCTCTGGCGCAAAGCCCGCCAGGCTTCGCTCCTGTCGAACTAGCCTTTCCCTACAACGCGAGCAACAGCCGCCGGATTTCCCGAAGCTTCGCTTCGGGTGTTTTTTTGGTCAGGCGCGGGAATTTGCCGCCTACCTGCACGAAGTCTCCTTTCCGGGTCAGCATCAATTTGTCGCCGCGCACTTCGATGTCGGTGATGCCGCGCTCGGCTGCCATCAACTTCAGTTCCCCCAGCAGCAGCAGCATCTCCGTCGGTTCTGGCAAAGGCCCGAAGCGATCGCGCACTTCTTTTTGCAACGCAGCGATGGCGGCGCGGTCTTCGGCCTGTGCCAGCTTGCGGTAAATCTCGATGCGCTGTTGCGATTCGGCGACGTATGCATGCGGCAGGGAGGCGCTGGTGTCCGTGTTGCAGGTTGTGTGCTGCGCGTCGGAGACGGAAGATGCGTTGCCAGCCGCGCCATCCTCATCGCTGCCACCTACGCTCAAGAAATCCAGTCGCACCGCCACTTCAACCCGCGGCTTCACCTTCTCGCCCTTGAGGGCCGCCACACTTTGCTTGAGCAGATCGCAGTAAAGCTCGAAGCCCACCGCCGTGATGTGACCGCTTTGCTCGGAGCCCAGCAGGTTGCCGGCGCCGCGTATTTCCAGGTCCCGCATGGCGATTTTGAAACCGCTGCCCAGCGTGGCGTATTGCTTCATGGCGCTGATGCGCTTGCGTGCATCCGAGAGCAATCCCGCGTGGCGCGGGATCAGCAGGTAGGCGTAGGCCTGGTGCTTGTAGCGGCCCACGCGACCGCGCAGCTGGTAGAGATCGCTCAGCCCAAAGCGGTCGGCACGATCAATGATGATGGTGTTCGCATTGGGGATATCCAGACCGCTCTCGATGATCGTGGTGGACAACAGCACATCCGCCTCTCCGTTGATGAACGTGGCCATCACTTCTTCCAGATCATCCGCGTGCATCTGCCCGTGCCCGACGAGGATGCGCGCCTGGGGCACCAGGGCGCGGATTTTTTGCGCCATCGTCTCGATGGTGGAAACGCGGTTGTGGAGGAAAAATACTTGTCCGCCCCGGTTCAACTCGCGTTGGATGGCGTCGCGGATGATGCGTTCGTCATAGGCGGTGACGATGGTTTCCACCGGCAGCCGGTCCTGTGGCGGCGTCTGGATGGTGCTCATGTCGCGCGCACCGGTGAGTGCGAGGTAGAGCGTTCGGGGAATGGGCGTGGCGCTGAGCGTGAGCACGTCCACATGCGTGCGCAGCCGTTTGAACTTTTCCTTGTGCAAGACGCCGAACCGCTGTTCTTCATCGATGATCACGAGCCCAAGGTCCTTGAACACCACATCGCTCTGCACGAGCCGATGCGTGCCGATGACAACATCCACGGCACCGCCGGCGAGGTCTTCAATCACCTTGGCCTGCGCCCGGCGAGGGCGGAAGCGCGAGAGCAGCTCCACGCGGACGGGATAATCCGCCATGCGCTCGCGGAACGTGTTGAAGTGCTGTTGTGCGAGCACCGTGGTGGGCACGAGGATGGCCACTTGTTTGCCGGCCATCACCGACTTGAACGCCGCGCGAATTGCCACTTCCGTCTTGCCGAAACCCACGTCGCCGCAGATCAATCGATCCATCGGCTTGGGACGTTCCATATCGGCCTTTGCCTCTTGGATGGCGCGCCACTGGTCCGGGGTTTCCTCAAAGACGAAGGACGCTTCGAACTCCCGTTGCCACGCCGTATCCTGCCCGAATGAAAACCCCGGCTGCGATGCGCGCGCGGCCTGGATGCGCAACAGTTCGGACGCCACGTCGCGTACGGCGCGCTCCGCTTGTTCCTTCGCCTTGTGCCAGCGCGTGCCGCCGAGTGCGTTCAGGGGCGGACGCACCTTGCCCACGCCCACGTATTTGCTCACGAGGTGGGCTTCGGTGACCGGCACATACAAGCGTGGCGCAGGCTGGTTGGGTTCGCTCGCGGCATATTCGATGACCAAACACTCCTCGGACGGATGATTGGCGATTTGTGATGGGCGATGGCCGACCGTGGCCGGCATCGGTCTCAGGCCGACGAACCGCCCGATGCCGTGCTGCAGATGAACCACCAGATCGCCTTCTTCGAGGTGCGTGAAATCGATGTCCAACGCGGATTTGGTGGCCTGGGCGTGGATGGATTTGAGCCGGCGCGGCTGCTGACGCTTGTAGCGTCCGAAGATTTCTGCGTCCGTGACGACGACCACCTTCGCGGCATCCGAGATGAAGCCCCGTCCCAGCGTGCCTATTTGGGTCTTGGGCCTGGCGTCTTGGGTCTGGGTTTCCGCCCCAGACCTTAGATCTGAGATGCCAGACCCTAGACCCATCTCCGCCCAGATTTCTGAGAAGCGCTGGCGTTCGCCGTCATTGTTGCAGAACACGTTCACCGCGTAGCCCTGCCGCAGCCAGCGATGCATCTGCTCAAAGAACTCCCGGCGCTGCGCTTGGGCGACTTGCGGCTCGGCTGCCTTTTCGACCACCGGGCGAAACGCGTCTAGCGACAACAGGTTCAAGTCCAGACTTGGGGCGCCGGTCTCCGACTGGGTGTGGTCAACATCCGCTGGCTGGAATTCGCCCAGCGACAGCAAGGTCATCCCCCGCGCCTCCGCCTGCCGCTGAAAGTCCGCCCATGTGATCAAGAACGGATCGCCCGGTGGGATCTGCGAGGCATAGAGCGCGGCCTGTTCCTCCAATGATTCCGGCTCGCACAGCACCAGCAGGGCGTTGTCCGGCAGATAATCGAGCAGGCTGGCGAGTCGGTGATCGGAGGGGGGAGCGGCGATCGCCTGCTTCAGAATGCCCAGCTCACCGGCGGGGGGCAGCGTGGCGGACTCAACTTCCTCACGGGAGATCTGCGTAAGCGGGTCAAATTCGCGCAACGATTCCAGTTCATCGCCAAAGAATTCCAACCGCAGCGGCCATGGGCTCGTGGGGGGGAAAACATCGAGGATGCCGCCGCGCAAAGCGAGTTCGCCTTTGGCGGTGACCTGCGCTTCCGGCTCGTAGCCCTGCGCTTCGAGCCAATCGACCAAGTCCAGCGGTTCGATGCGATCGCCGCGTTTCAGCGCCCGCGTGCGCTTTGCCAGGTCCGTTGGATAAAAGGTGCGTTGCAGCAAAGCCGACACACTGGCGATGATGGGGCAGGTGGGGTGGCGCGCCGATGAGGGTTCGCCGTGCGACAAAGCGATCAGCGTGTTCAGCCGGTCGGCGATGACGTCTGCGTGCGGTAGCCGCGCTTCGTGTGGCAGGGTTTCCCAAGCGGGATAGAATAGGGTCTTGGTTCGAGGATCAGGGCTCTGGGGTGGGGATGGGGGCCGGGCGGTGTTCAACCACGTCTCCACATCCTGCTGTAACCATTCCTGAGTCTTGAGGCTGCTGGTGACGATGACCACGGGGCGGCGCGGGAACTGCCGATGCAAAAGCGCCGCGAGGAAGGGTTGTGCGGGTGCGCTGATGCCGGTGCAATACAAAGCTCCGCCTCGCTCCAGTCGCTGCGGCAGGGATTGCACAGCGGGAGCGGTTGCCATGCGGTCGAACACGTTGCCTGTCGCCGCCACTTGGGATTCCTGCTCCAAGCGGTTGAACCTTCGCAGTGGTGGCAGCGTCCGTCAAGGCGTGGGGCTCGGCGGGGAATGTATTGGCCCGGATTCCAACACCTGCTAACTTTTACCCAACGTTCAACCTCAGGAAGCACCATGCCACAAGCCATAATGGACCCCGGCGAAGTCCGCCGGTTCGCCGAGGAGCTCAAGCGGTTCAATATCGAGCTGCAGAACCGGATGTCACTCCTGCAAGCGCGCTTTGCCGCCCTCGGCGACACGTGGTCAGACCAGGAGCACGCCAAGTTCGCCGAGGAATTCCGCGACACGATGAAAGTGCTCAAGCGCTTTATCGAAGCCTCGAACGTCCAAACGCCCTTCCTGCTCCGCAAAGCGAAGCGGATCGAGGAGTATCTCGATCAACACTGACCCGATGACCGCCCGCCCGTTTCAAGTTGCAGGTTTCAAGCTGCAGGTTGCAGATGCAGCGGCGGAGCCAACCGGCAGCTTACAACCTGCAACCTGCAACTATCACCGTCGCCCCCATGCCTGAACGCGCCAAAGTCACTTCGCTTGAAGCCATTGAAGCCTTTCGCTCGCGGCTCATCGTGTATCGCGAGAAAGCGGGGCGGGTGATCGACGAGGTGTCAGAAGAGGTGTTGCGCACGCGGATGTGGCTCGAGAACGACCGCATCACCTTTTGGGAGGGCCAGATTCGGCGAAAGCACAAGGAGCTGGAGATGCGCCAGCAGGAGTTGTTCAGCGCGCAGATTTCCGGGATGCGCGACGCCTCCTTTGTTCAACAGCAGGCAGTGCAAAGGGCACGCCACGAGTTGCGCGCCGCCGAGGATAAGCTGCGGGTGGTCAAGGTTTGGAACCGGCAATACGACCAGCGGGTTGAGCCGGTGGCCAAGCAGGTGGAGAAATTCCGGCACAACATTTCCCACGATCTGGCGAACGCCCTGGCCTACTTGGATCAAGTCATCAAGACCCTGGCTGAATACAGTGAAATATCCGTGGCCGGTTCTGCGCCGAAGCCTGTGGGCGAACCGCCGGCCAACGGGCAAAGCGGGGAGGAATCGAACCCATGACCGTGAACGGACGAATGAGCGGTGCGCTGGAGTGTTGGAGTGCTGGAGCGTTCCGCAATCTCGACCATGCCTCCTCCTCGTCCTCGTACACGGGGTCCGAATCGAGAACGAGGACGATGGCGAGACTTGTGTTCCCACCACTCCACCGCGCCATCAACCCATTCCCGCACTGCCGATGACCAGCGCCACCAAGAACAGATTGCTTGGACTCACCAAGCAGTTGGTCGCAGACTGGGCCGCGACCAAGGATTCCTGGCGCGATGCCAAGGCCCTTGAATTCGAGAAGCGATTCATCGAAGAACTGATGGGCGGCGTGAATGCTGCCGTGAACAACATTGATGCCCTTGAACGAGCCCTCAACCAAGTCCGCTCCGACTGCGAATAAGCTCGCGGGTGTCGGCGCCATCGTCGAACGCCTCGGCCAGCTGCGCGACCGCGTGCGCGACGTCGTGACGCGCAGTGCGGCGGCGGAGAAGGATTATTCCACGCGCACAGCTCGCGTGCGTGCCCAATACGAACAGGCGCTCGAAGCTGAACGTTCCCGCTTTGCCACGGATATGGAGTCGGCTCGCGAGGAGACGGAACGTCGCCGTAACGGCATTGAGGCCCAATACGCCAGTCGCAAGGCGCGCCTGACCAAGGCGCTGGGAAGCGCCCGTATCGCCAAGATGGCGGAGATCGATGCTGAAGAGGGCCGCCACACCTTCGCGATACAGCGCGATTTGCTCGAGGCGGATCGCGTGCGCGAAACCGACACGGCGGCGAACAAGGCCCGCTACGAGACCTTCAACACCAATCTTGCTCAGGCCCAAGCCGAATTGGCGCAACTGCAGGCGGATATTCCATCTTCACTGGGTGCTTACGGAGCGCTGGCGAGATTGGTTTCCCACACCTCGGCTCCGGCCTCTTTGGATGTTTCTAAGCACGAGGATGTGTTGCTTGAGATCATGCGCGCCCGGCTGGCGGAAGCGTCCAAGCAGCTTGGCGCCATCAACGCGCGCGTGCTGCCGCTCTTCTTCAAGATGCTGCCCATCTGGTTGTGGGTTCCGGTGATTCTTGCCGCGCCCTTCATATTGGTGCCGGCATTGCGGAGATTTGATTTCAACGCCGCCCCTTTGCCGCCAACGGGAGGGGGGGTGGCAGGCGCACTGGTGTTGGTCTTCGCGCTCTACTTCCTGGGCAGGAAGCTGGCGGCGGTTCCGGCCAAAGCGGCGGCGAACGCGCTGGCGGATGCCGCCAGACTGCATGACATCTGCGCGCAGAGAGCGGATGCCAGCTTTGCCGCTGAGACGGAAAGGATCACCAGTACGCACGCCAGTCAGATCGGCGAATTGAACCGGTTGTGGAAACACAAGCAGGTCGAAGCAAAAGCGCTCCGGGACGACTGGGGCCGACGCTTGGAAGATCGGGCTCGGCGGCTGAATTCTGTCACCGACGGGCGGCGGCTGCATCGGCTCGGAGTGGTGGAGCACCAGCACGCCACGCTCGTCCGTCAGCTCACCGAGCAATCCTTGGAACGCAAAGCTCAATTGGAGGCTGCTCAGCGCGACGGCTTGGCCAGGTTGACTGCCGCGCGTGACGAAATCCTGGCGGCCTTGGCCGCGGATTGGCAGAACATCGTTCTGCCCGCCTACGCTGAAATCGAGGCGACGACGCAGTGGGCCGAGCAGCTCTTTCCTGACTGGGCGTCGGACCGCTGGAAGCAATTCGCGCTGCCGGACGACTTCGCGCATGCCGCCCGCTTTGCCAGCGTGTCGGTGGACATCGAAACGCTGTCGGGCGTCACGCTCAAGGATGAGCGGTTTACTTTGCCCGGGCCGCGTCGGTTCACGGTGCCGCTGCTTCTGGAGGTCCCCCGCCATGCGTCGCTCTTGTTCGAGAGCAAGCAGGCCGGGCAGGACCGCGTGATCGCCACGTTGAACAACCTGATTCTGCGGCTGTTGACCAGCGCTCCGCCGGGACGCCTGGCGTTCACGATTTTTGATCCCGTGGGGCTCGGACAGAATTTTGCCGGCCTCATGCATCTGGCCGACTTCGAGGAGCGGTTGATCAACAGCCGCATCTGGACGCAGCAGGCGCAGTTCGAGCAACGCCTGGTCGACCTCAACGAGCACATCGAAAAGGTCACGCAGATGTATCTGCGCAACGAATACGAGACGCTCGCCGAATACAATGCGCAGGCCGGGCGCATGGCCGAAAAATACCATTTCCTCGTCATCGCCGACTTCCCCGCGAACTTCAGCGACGTGGCGGTGAAACGCTTGATGAACATTGCCGCTGCGGGACCGCGTTGCGGGGTGCATCTGCTGATTCATTGGGACCAGCGCAAGACGGCGCCGATGGAGTTCATCCCCGAAGAATTGCGCCAGAACATGCTCAGCGTCGTGCCCAAGGGCGAGGGGTTCGCCCTTGCGAATGCCAACTGGGATGGCTTGAAGCTGACGCTCGACGGACCGCCGGGCGCCGAGCAGGCCACACGGCTGCTGCACCAGATCGGCAAGGATAGCATTGATTCGAACCGGGTGGAGATGCCTTTCGTTGAGGTTGCTCCGGGGAAGAATGAATTCTGGAGTCTCGACACCACCAGTGAGCTGCGCGTGCCGGTGGGCCGCACGGGTGCCACGAAATTGCAGTATCTCGCACTCGGCAAGGGCACCCGTCAGCACGCACTCGTCGCGGGCAAGACGGGGTCCGGCAAATCCACTCTGTTCCACGTGATCATCACCAATCTGGCGCTGTGGTGCAGTCCGGAGCAGGTGGAGTTCTACCTCGTGGATTTCAAGAAAGGCGTCGAGTTCAAGTGCTACGCGACGAAGAAGCTGCCGCATGCCCGCGTCATCGCCATTGAGAGCGATCGTGAGTTTGGCCTGAGCGTGTTGCAACGCGTGGACGAGGAATTGAAGCGGCGCGGCGATCTGTTCCGGAAACTCGGCGCACAGGACATCGCCGGTTATAAGCGCGCCGGCGGCGCCGAGCCGATGCCGCGCGTGCTGCTCCTGATCGACGAGTTTCAGGAGTTGTTTGTGGAGGATGACCGCGTTTCGCAGGGGGCGTCCTTGCTGCTCGACCGGATTGTTCGTCAGGGTCGTGCGTTTGGGATTCACGTGATCCTCGGTTCGCAGACGCTCGGCGGGGCCTACACGCTGGCCCGTGCGACGATGGGCCAGATGGTGGTGCGCATCGCGCTGCAATGCAACGAGGCCGACGCGTATCTCATCATGAACGAGGACAACCCCGCGCCGCGGTTGCTTTCCCGGCCGGGCGAGGCGATCTATAATGACGATGCGGGCGCCCTTCAGGGCAACAGCCCGTTCCAAGTCGTCTGGCTGCCTGATCAGGCCCGTGATCAGTGGTTGGAGAAGGCCCATGCGGTTGCGGAACTGAAGCAATTCGGTCAGCGCGCGCCGATCGTGTTCGAGGGCAATGCCCCGGCTGAAGTGCGTGACAATCTTATGCTGCGCGCTGCCCTCGCCTCGCCACCCAGGGAGACGGTGCCCGCCGCCCGCGTTTGGCTGGGGGCGCCCAATTCCATCAAAGGCCCCACCGAGGCCCTGTTCCGTCGCGCCAGTGGCAGCCATCTCCTGATCATTGGTCAACGCGACGAAGCGGCTTTGGCCATGCTGGGGGTCTCGTTGATTTCACTCGCGGCACAGTATCCCAAGTCGGGCGCACGCTTCCTGGTGTTTGATTGCAGCGCACCGGACTCGGCGGAGGCGAAGTTCTTGGAGCTGGCCGTCTCCATCATTCCGCATGACGTGAGACTGGTCCGCCCCGGTGACGTGGAAGAGGTGATGAACGACTTGGCCGCCGAGCAGCAGCAACGCGCAGATAATGCGGGCTCTGATGCGCCCGAGACCTTTTTGCTGGTTCACGGTCTGCAGCGGAACAAGAAGCTCAAGTTCGACGAGGAGATGAGTTTCTCGCTGGATGCCGATGCGGGCGCGAATCCGGGTTTGCAGTTCAACCAGCTGGTCACGGAAGGCGCGGGGCTGGGTTTCCATGTGATCGCGACCTGCGACACCTACAACAACCTGATGCGCATGCTGAGCCGCAAGGCCGTCAGTGAATTCGAGATGCGCGTGGTGTTCCAGATGAGCGCGAACGACTCGGCGAGTCTGATCGAGTCGCCGCAGGCAAACAGCCTGGGGCTGCACCGGGCGATCCTCTGGAACGGCCACGAAGGCTGGCTGGAGACGTTCCGTCCGTATGCGCTGCCCGATGAGGCATGGATTGAGGAGGCGAGGCGTCAGTTG
>Ga0075471_10000383_pt1 | contig 26187 bp, 18 predicted proteins | sample DEB19_08_DNA_2_FD_74787 | JGI IMG/M metagenome (GOLD analysis project Ga0075471, IMG submission 74787) | Aqueous microbial communities from the Delaware River and Bay under freshwater to marine salinity gradient to study organic matter... | ecosystem: Environmental > Aquatic > Marine > Coastal ...
CGAAAACTCGCGCTTCGCGTCCGTATAGTTTTCGCGCATGATCGATTGAATAAGTTTAGAATATGATGGCATGGTGATTATCCTCGACGGGCCACAACAGGCTTGCCGCCATTTCTCCGGAATGAAACAATGTTATCTTCGTCAGCAATACCGGGTTTCCCGTATGCACCACCCATATTCAACACCCATCCACCATGTTTTGATGGCATCACGGCTTTACCCCGACCTGTCTGTGGAACTTTATCGCCGGGACGCTTTGGGAATGAAATCGTAACCGTGTCACCAGCTTTAATCATTCGAATTAATTCTTCTGGCGATTTTGTTCCGGACGCACCTGTCATCGGCGCGGGATTATCTTGTTCGCCCATCAATTCTTCGCGGATATTTTTAATTAAACCTTTAAGCTCATCTTTAATGCGTTTGGCCTCCGGACCACGCCATGATGTTGCATTATTCAAAAAATACAAAATAACTGACTTCGCGGAGTCGTGTCCATACATGTCGTTGGCGTTGTCAAGTTGGCTCATTGCATTCAAATACGGCTTCGCCGCATAATTAACATTGGGCCAATTCTTTCGAATGTCTGCGGCAATGACAGACAGCGACCGAGGGCCAGAATTGTTCGAAGTAGACTCGCTTTCGTTTGTCGTATTTGTAGCGGGGTCTGGGCCGACTTGCGTGACATCCTCTTTCACAAAAGTTTGTGACACATCTCGATATTCTCGTGCCAGCACATTGCGCATCTTGTCCGCGACAAGTTCTGTAAAATGCTTCTTCGCATCAATGTAATTTTCAGCTTTTAACGACTGAATAAGTTTTCCTGTTGCGGACATATGGTAACCTCGTGAATATAAAAGACTTCAATGTTTATTTATAAAACTGAGTTTTATGAAGTCGGCTCTGCGGGCTTTTCGCCACTTTGTTCAGCCAACTGTTTTTCTTCTTCGATTTCGCGCTTAATGCGCTGCTGTTCGGGTGTCGTCAAACGTAGGATATTATCCATGACATATTGTTCCGACACATACTTCCCGACATAATCCTGCATGGAAGTCAGCAACTCCACACGTTCTTTCATGATTTCGACTTTCTTGAGTTCAGAGAAATATGAATCAGAATTAAACGAATACCGAACGTATTGACGGAGTTCTTTCCATTGGTCTTTTGAACGAATCACGCCAGTCAGTGTTAAATGACGAGACATGAGTTCATCAAATAACACCGCAAATTTATTACGAAGCTTATCGAGGAACCGCGCAAATTGAATTTCGTCGCGAGTGATTTCTGTGGTGCGGCCTAATTGAAACTGCGAACCGTTTTGTTCTAGGCGCGATGGTGGAATTCCTAATGCCTTGTATAACTTTTTACGGAAATATTCTACGTCAGACATTTCACCAAGGTTCGTACCACCCTGTAATGTTTGGACTTCTGTACCGCGCCCGTTACTACGGCGTGGCATGAAGAAATCTTCTAGCATGGATTGGAACTTGCGGTCGTCGCGCACTTCGCCGGTATTCGTGTCATACACGACACGGTTACGATACCGATTCGCGATGTTTTGCATGTATTGTTCGGCGCGGTTCGTCGGCAAATCTGCTACGTCAATATAGAAGACGCGGCGTTCCGGGGCACGGGTAATACGGTAAATAACTGTCGCATCTTCAACCATACGCAATTGATTGTATGGCTTAATCGCTTTATGTAAATTTGATAGTACAGTAACGTTACCGGGTGTAAAGATACCTGAATGAATATAAGCAATGCGATCCTTTGTGACACGAACACCACCACCGGTTCCGATATTGGTCATATTACGGAAGCCAAGTGGGTTAAAAATAAAATATTCGTCTAGTGTTTCGGTTAAACGAACCCCCGTTTGCTGATGTAATAAATTACGAACTTCGCGGATGGGACGAATCGTTCGCGGGTCAACAATACGGGTTTCTAAAATACCGGCAGTTGGATCTTCTTCATCAATAATCAAATCAAAGAACATGCGCCCGTCGATATAAAATTGTTTCGCTAAATCATGACACCGATCATTAAAATCTAACAACATCAGAATATACTGAAATTGTTTCATGACTTGCTCACGAAACCCCTCGTCATATACTTCTGGCAGCGCATCTAAATTAATCGCAACAGGAGACTTTCCATCTTCCTTGACAATCATCTCGTTAATGATGCTATTAATGGCTTCGTCAACTTCAGGCTGTAGGGCCAAATCGCGATATTGGTTGATCAGATCAACTTCGTTCGTATATGCCGAATACGTGTCAAAGTCAACAGCATAACCACCGAATACACCTAAACCACCTTCGTTAACAATCGCAGCACCGTCATTACGGGGCGGAACGAGAGATGGTGTTGACGGATTTTTCAGGACTTCTGTGGGCGATATAAGAGTCCAACCAAATAATTTGTATGACATACTGTTATTTAGTCCATTTCAAAAAACGTTATAAAAACTCAAACCCCATTGACTGATAAACAAATTGCACCTCAAATGTCTGAAATTCATCCATTTCATGTGAAAAGTTCAACCCGCCAATAGATGTGGGGAACGCTTGTTGCAAATAATATTTGGCGATGGGTCGATGGTCAGCCGTATTAAACAACACATTTGCCACACCAGCAGCCGCGTCAGACACAATCCCGAGATTCCCCAATATAGGAGATTGTTTTCCACCGTTCACATCATAATGTGTGAGCGTTATGTCTGCATATAACCGACTATGGGACCAACCCGACGATACATTTGACGATTCTTCTCTGTTTTCGCCGTATAAATTTTTAACATTAGTAAACGGTGAATTAATAGCAGATTGCCACGTAAATAAAATATCACGTATTTTATTATTATTCGTATTGGTAAAATTCAATGTTATTGGAGCATATATTCTATTAGTTGGTATTTTAATTCTTCGTCCAAAATACCCCAACTCAGCAGATTCAACAGTGAATGCTGGCAATGTTGCGCTTTTACATACAATATTTTTCAAATCATCAAAGTTCCAATCAGACAATTTATATGTGTTTGGACCGTTAGGCTCTAACGCAAATGAACATGTAAAATAGTTCTGGCGAGAAAGCCCGCCATTGGCTTCGATGATTTTTTTGAATTTATTAATGCTGAATGTGTCGGGAGATTTATTTGACATGGAAGGATTGCCTTTATATAATATATGGGAGTAGCCTTATCTCGACTACTCCCATATAGTTATATATTAGACAGCGAATTGAGTAACGGATTGGCCTGCATACTCTTCACCGGGTACCCAGTATTGATACGCAAATTCGACACGGTAATCTTCGATGGCCGCATCGTTTGACCAATCTAACGGAATTGGTTCGATAGTAACCGGGAACATATCCACGAATACATACGACCGAGCAATGTTACCAGTCTTGCCGTATTGCACGACCCGACCAACACCAGAATACCCACGAGACGGTTCGCCCGTTGGTGAAGTCAACGGCATAACGTTGGTTTCACGGGTATTCATTTGTTCGAACCATGTCTCCAATGCCCGACGAACACGGAAGCCTTCGTCATTAATAATGGTGACACCAAGATTCGTGAAGGTACGCTGTGCCGCAAACTTAATTTCGCGGCCAGCATACTTGAATGGAATAAAGTTGATGTTGTTGCCGGGGATTTCAGCCAACCGACAATGAAACGGCACCAACGGCCCACCGAGGGCGTTGCCAGCCGCAATCGCGGCTGGCCAGTTGATTTCCATGCGAAACAGAGACGGTCTAGCGCCACCATCTAACATCTTTTCTTTGAATTCAGTAATATTTGGGAATGCCATAATTGTTTATTCTCCCTACTCCTTATTTAGATGGTCTTTAGCCTAGATTTGTGACGACTTCATTAAACGCCACATCCGAACGCACCGCCACAAAATTCAGGGCAATGAAGTTGATGCTGTGAATTGGCTTCACGTAAATATCGGCCCGGAACTCACCGCGATCAATCGCGTCCTTCGGATTGTTTGTTTCATCACACACCACATAAAAATCAGTGATGCCACGACGACCCTTGACTGAGCGAAGATACGGCTCAACCAATGAAACAAACGCTTGACGTGTGTAGGAATCGTTTTGCTCGAATAACTGCTGTTCAGCCGAACGCTTGATTGTCTTTTCCAGCACAATGAAGAGCCGACGAACATTGATACGGTCAAACGCACTGGGCTTGTTCAGCAAGGTCTTATCGCCATACAATACCGTGCCCTGACCGGGGAAGGACACCACCGGGTTAATACCATTCCGATACAGATCGTCACGTTGTGCCTGATTTGGATTAAATGGTAACTTCACCACGTTCTTAATCTGGCCGCGTGAGAAACCGGCTGGTGAGAACCACGCTTCTGAAGTCTGATCCGTACGAACCGCGCAACCGGCCACATCGCCATTGAGCGGAACATACCGATACATGTCGTTATACTTATCGTATTGATACTTCCAACCGCTATCTAACACAGCATAGCTGGTCGAAGGCAGTCGATTACGATACGCAACGATATCGTCAACTTCACTACCCGCGTTCGATACTACCGCATCCTTATCGGGTGAGAAGAACGCCATGGAGAACATCTTCGGCTCGACAATGTTTGAGATAATATACGTCGCTAATACAGAATTGGCGCTTGCACCTAACACAAACGAGGTTTCAACTTGTTCGCTGGCGAAGAAGTCATACCCACGCTCAAGGTCAGCAATGCTCACGTCGCCGCCGTCAACACCGCCATAGAGGCTGGACGCGTCAACAAGCACAGGGGCATCAAACGCGACCCCAGCAGCAGATGAACCCCAGTTTGTACCACTAACTGAATGATCTAACCACCACACATACTTGGAGTTACGATTCATGACCGTCTTGTAGTAGTTGTTGCCGCCGTTCTCGGTCTTGGCGTCAGCAGCCTTGCTCACGTAGCCGAACCGCTCAAGCACCGTCCCGGCCACACCGGTAAATTGACCATCTTCGTCAACAACCACGACGTGCATTTCATCTAATGAGCCGCCCATGGCTGATGCAAACGTTGATGTTCCCGGCGCACCATTGAACAAACTAGCATACTTCCACTTCCGATCAAACGGCTGACCAGCTACATCCGAAGAAAACGCCGCACTAATGGTTGCCGCCGTACCGTTGGACGCCAATGTTGCAATTGAACGCTGTTCACGCACAGACGCAACATTCACGGTGATAATATCACCAACCTGCATAAAGCCTGCGACGTTTGCCGCAAAGGTCACCGCAGTGCCGTTTGATGTAATGTTTGCACTCACCACACCATTCGCAACACCTGTAGAGCCAAGCTGTGCATACGCATTCGCACCTGAGCAGATTTCGACGCGCAAGCTGTTGCCCAACACACCGGGATACTTAGCTGACCAATTTCCAGTTGATGCTTCACCGTTCTGGAACGTGGCATCATAATGGTCTTGGTTTTTGACATATAAGCCATACGAAAAACCATTACCAGAGGTGACAGCAGTCGATGGAATATTTGTTAGTAAAATCGCCGTTGAATTTGTCACAGACGAAACCGTTACGACTGCGTTTGCCGTAGCGTTCGAAACATTAATCGCTACGCCAGTGAACAGGCTCATAGCTTGGGCGTTCGCCCCAGCTACGGTCATCGTCTTGCTTGATGTATTAATCGTGAATGTCGCAGATGCGTTAATCGCCGTCGCGCTTACGCCCGATGTGGCGGCAAGTGCGTGTGATGGATTCACTACACGAACAACGCGCAATGAATTGCTGTAAGCTAAGAAGTTTGCAGCGGTAAAGAAATAATCAGCCGTGTTCGAATCTGGCTTCCAATATTGGTTGACTAAATCCTCTTCGGACGACACGGTATGAACTTCATCAACCGGACCCCACCGAAAATTACCTGCAATTGCACCCTCAGTCAGCGCAACCTGACCAATGGCTAATGTCTTATCAATTTCTGAAACTTTAATTCCGGGGCTGACTTGCGTTGCCATATGGACACTCCTGTAAACTGCAAACGATATCGATTGATAGTTAAACCGTAGTTAAACTCAATTGATATTTAGTAAAACGTGTCGTTAGAAATTATCGTCCCCAAATTCATCCTTGAAGGTTCCGCCTATCAGCCATGAAGAATCGTCGTCATACCCATTAATATCCATAATACCAAACGGAAATGGTTCAACTTCTTTTGGTTTCGCATCAGGAAGAATGTTATGATGAGATGGCACATCATCATTTTCCGGAGCTTCCGTTTGGATATACGCATCTAATACACGCGCATTTGTAATTTCGGTGAAGTTTGGTTGGAGGGAAATCCATCCAAACATGACAAGCGGCATGACTAAGTCATCATGATGATTCACTTCGGCTCGATAGGTCGAACCGGATTGGACGAATGCCGATAATTGTTGAATGATTCGATAGTCGTTCAAAATCAATTGTTTGTTTTCGACCAAGGCTTTAATCACGGCACACCCACTGCGCTTGACACCAGTGGTCATTCGCAATCCTAAATGCCGCTGCACACGAGAGTTGAATACCAACCGCTGCCCAAGCCGCTTTTCTGTCATAGTGGCCATGAATCGTGGATACTCAAAATCACGCCACATGATAAAGGCCACATCGCGTCCAATATCCATAACTTCAACCATCAGCCACGGCATATTATATCGTTTCGCATAATGCATTAAAACTTGTGGGAACTCGATGGTGGATATTTTATTATTGGCATATGTGGCAACAACACGATATGGTATCTGTGTTACATCTGCAATAACAAACGTGGAGTAATCTAATCCTTGACCAGATGCCGTATCGACCAACATGATGTAATTATGGTCTTTTTCTGGTTCAAAGAATTCTGTATAACCATCTTCCGACGTTGATATCGGTTTTTTATGGACCAACGATTTCAACACATCGGGACGAATCAATGTATATTGTGTTGAAAGGAACGAACAATTATGAGAAATAACGCTGCCGCTATTATATAATGAACCATCAGCAACATTAATCGGGTCGAATACCCATTCTTCGTATGATGGTGAAATGTATGTGATAACATGATCGTGGTTATCTATACCACAAATTTTAGTTCCATTAAAACAATCAGCTACTTTTAACCAACCAGTTGGTGTTAATAATAAATGTTCTAATGTAGCAACTAAAAAACTTCCGTCTTCAAATTCAAGTCTTTTTGCTAATTTTTTTTGTTTGTTGACCCCATCAAACTTTTTAAACCCCGAAGGTGTTAAAATCTCATACCGGTCATTCGCACGAAAAATATTAGGCTGCATATAATTGTTCATATAAATCATGTATCGTTATCATTCGTATATGACCAGTCAACGTATCACGAACGGTTAGAATAGTTTCAGGCCCAACGCACTCGTACTCTTGCGCAAATTTCTCTGGACCGCCAATGTTACGAATCGTATCAAGCTTCCACGCCTCATCACGCCCCGGCACTTCACTCCAATGCACGAACAATGGTTTGAAGTCGTTGTTTTTTTGTTCGGCATCCATCCAGAATTTATGAAAAAGATTCATACCATTCGGGGTGGACACCATAATAATTTTAGTTTCTTTACCGGAGGTAATGGTCGGGAATGTCGATGCATAAAATTCATTCGCGATGTTTTCTGGAACGAAGGCGAACTCATCAAGCAGAAGCACATTGTAACTACCTCCACGAACGGCACTCGATGATGTGGCAGCAGCAAATGCGACGGAACCATTCGCTAATTCAATTTCAAGACGCGCCCAACGACGCACTCCTTGTTGAAGAAAACGCGGCAAATTTTCATAAGCTAGCTTTAATCGTCCTAATAAATCAACCGCAATCTTCTGTTTATTTGCCGAAATGCACACGCGCACATTCACATTAAAGAGAATGTAATATAGGAAATAACCGATAACGGTTGTCGATTTCCCTACCTGACGGCTGCACATCGTGATGTTAAACCGATTCTCGTGATAATTGCGGACCATGTTCTCTTGAAATGGCCACATCTCAAACGGAACCAGCCCTTTATCTACATGAATAATCTTGACGTAATTTTTAATAAAATAAACAGGATCTTCTTTACACTTGACAAATTCCCGCAATTCATCGACGGTATAACTATATGTCGATTGAGCCGCAGGTAGTTGTTCGTTATTTTTAAACGGTGTTGCTTCTCGTTGTTTGCTCATACTATAATATTACTGACGGTCTTTTGATATCATGCGCAATAGTTCTTCGCTCGTACCAGAAAACACGACACCTTGTTGAATGTTGACACTACCGGGAGGTGGTGCGGAAATCGCCTTTGTGGCCAACCGTGTCTCAGCCGCAATTTTATGAATACTTTGTAATTCTCGATGTGCCTCTACGGTTGCCTGTACAAGCTTTGCGACGACTTCAAACGACCGTGGCGAGTCTGTTTGTGTCGCCACATCCGTTGCTCGATGTAACGCAGTTTGTGCATCTTCGACAATGCTCTTGATGGCAGTGCGTGAATATTCGAAATCTTCTTTCGCAATCTTTTCCTCGTGTGTTTCTTCGACCGGCGCTGGGGTTTGTGCTGCGTCTATAGTCTGCAAAGCCTGAATAGGTGACACATCAACGATGTCGTTTGTTGTCGGAGACACACTTTTCGTTTCAACAATTTCAAAAATCGCATCAAGGGTATCTTTTGTATTGTCATTCATTAGTTCACCACATCTTCACCAGTAAAAACATTGGCCACTTTACCGTCAGCATATTCAGTAATTGTTACATTTGCCGTCACCGGTCGGGTCGGCGCAACATCGGGTGGAACAGGAACCACTTCGATTCGTGCCTTCCGTGCAATATCCTGAAGGGTTGTATCAGCCCCTTCGTCAAGCAAGCGTCCATCCACCCCATCTAAGAGAATCAATTGTAAATCATTGGTTATGATATGATCTGGCGCAGTTAATGACGAATCGTATGGCGCATCGTAGAGATCAACAATCACTTTACGAATAATACTTGTCGGTGTTTCTGGAATAGGACCGTATAATGTCGCCGCGACGTTAAATGTAAATGTCAATAAAATATCACGAGTGCGCTGGAAGCCATCTTGTTCGTAGGAATCAGTCCAACCGGGACTGCCGTCCATGACCACACGCATTCTATCAATAATGCCGACAGACGGAATCACATTTACAGTCACCGTATAGTCAGGCGTAAAATAAGGAACAATTTGTTCTAGAATCTGATTCGCATCCTCAACGCTACGTGTGGATACATACAAACCAAATGTTAAAATATATGGAATGCCATTAAAGTATTTTCTGCCCCCAGAAAACCCCGGCAGACTTGTATAGCGTCCGTTAAAATTATTTAACTTTCTGTTACCGTCATAATGAATATTCGTCATTTCAAACGCCATACGCGGTCGAATGTTTGACGTTTTCTGATCCATGTTTGGGTCTTTGCGGAGACGTGTCAACCACGATTCTCTCGCTGCATATTCAATAGGCACCACAATGCGCTGGGATTCATTCCCGTCTGCATCGTCACGCACAACGACAATCTGCTTAAATAACGTCCCGAATGCAATATGATATTTTCTGAGAATTTGATGATAAAAATGTGTTAACACAAATTATCCTTATTTGTATGGATTCGCGGCAAAAAGATCATCAATAATTTGCCCACCAAACGTATCTAGATATTTATTATCATCTGTAGGATTATTCGGTGTTACCAACACATCCGGTGGTTGTGTGAGCATATACGACGCCGCAGAATTGATACCAACAACCGGCGAATCGTTTCCAAATCCGCCTGTAATATCTGTCACCTTTAATGTCATCGTATTCGCATTCCACAAAGCCACCACACCCGTTCCTGTAGCTTCAGACACAGACGGACCTTGATACACAGTTTCGCCTTTAGTGAACGTACCAGAACCACTCAGGAATATAAGATCCTGTGCATACGCGTCGCTTTGCTCGAAGATATTAATGGCCGGGATCTTCGTCCGCACTTCTTCATGCGTGTAAGTATGGAGTTCTAATTGTAATTCGTAGAACGTAATTGCGCCGAGCGGGTAAAATTGGCCCTGACCTTTTTGATTTTCAACAAACTTGATCTCAAACAGTTTATTAATTGGTGCAGGAAGATAAACCCAATCGCCTTCGAACGGTCGTGTTAAACTTGGAATCAGCCGATGAAACGTGTCAACCGACACCATCATCGTTACGTTATGTTCAATTTGCAGGCCAAATTTGTTTAAGAAGTTGCCGTTACCTTCCCATCCGGCGACATTCTTAATATACATTTCGATAGGGAATGTTTGTGTGTATTGACTTAATACATCCTCGTTATATAAGGTATCTTCTCTGCGCATCGTTCTTGGCAGATAAATCGTATTGATACCATACATTCGAATGGCTTCTGTCATTAAATCTTGTAATAGATTTTGTTCGTTTCGGTCGGACCAAAAATTTACATAAGGATTCGTCGGCATGGTTCAGTCCTTTATGCCATGAACCATTCAGGAGGCAACTCGTATTTCGTTTGCATCTGTTCTTCGAGCGCGGTCTTTTCTCGCTCACCCTCTTCGTAAATGCGTTGACCATTAAGAGTGACACCACCCGGCATTTGGACGCCTTCGTATTTCAACAGATTTTGACCCCATTGCTTCTTGACTAATGCCGTGGTATAATCCCGCAGGAAACGATCAGTCCATACTTGATTATAAGTATCAGGGTCTAACACACGGATCGCTTCGACCACCAAATAGTCACCGGGTTTAACACGGTGGTTCCAATCTACGTCTAAGTATAATTTGTTAACATGGCGGTTAAACCGAATCATCGGATCGCCAATAAACATATCGTTCAGCATTTCCATATGTTGACGCGTCAGCGAATATGAAATCACACTAGATGATGATAACCAACTCAAGTCATTCATCATGAATTGATAGTTCCACGAGAACAACCCTGTGCCTCTATCTACAGCAAACCCATCTACCGTGGTCACCCGTATTACACTTAATACTAAATCAGAAATTGGTACATACTGGTTGTCCCAATCGCCCAAAGTAATATTACCAACTGTACCAGATGCATTGGATGATTTACCGCGCAACGTTTCGCCGGGAATCAAATCCACATGCGTGGCCATCGTGTAATTAAAAGTTAAATCAGATGTATTATTGCTAGTGTGAATTTTAACCAATCCGCCGGACGTTTCGCCATACGCCAATTCGTTATTTGAAAATTGGCCGGTCGCTGCACCTGTAAACGAAAGATTAGAATATGTTAATTGATGTTTTAAAAATATACGTTCCGACGCATCGTAGTGATAATCTTGATAAAATGACAGTGCATCATCAATACGTTCTTCAATCTGATCATCACTGACGTTTACCGTAATAACAGGTTCGCCAAGACGGCGTTTAACATATTCTTTAAATTCTATACGAGATGTAGGTAATGCCATATTAGATATTTATATGTTTAGGCATATTTCGTTTGTTTGGCATACACAAGAAATGTCGCACTCCCAGTCTTCGTAATCATATACTCATACATATCAGAAGCGTTAATATTCCCTGATGTTGGCGCGGTACCGCCACTCCATTTAGGAGTAACAGAAGAACCATCAATTTGATGGGCGCTTGCATAATATGCGGTAGAACCTTGCGGCACGATCATAGCAAAACGAGCCGTTTGACCTACAATCATAGATGAGTCTAATGATGCGGTTGAATTCCCTCGAAAATTAACCGTCCAATTACTTGTGGCGTTTACCGTGTAGCACAATACGCTATGGTTTAACGTGTCATAAGGCAATGTTCCCGTCGCGGCGGTTGCTGCCACATTAGATTTTTCAGCAACAATTCCCGTATTACTTACTGTCATAATAATACCTTCTCGCACACTTAGTGTATGGAGAGGTGTAACGATTGCAGAACTACTACAAGCTTTTAATTCCCCCTCACCGGGAATTTCCATATATAATCCACCGCCAGTACCACCCTTAATCGACAAACTACGGTAACCAACAGCATCATCACGAGTAGTTAAAGAAGCAGCGCAAATATTAGCAACTGTATCAACCCATCCTTCTGCGACCGCACGAAGCTTCCATTCAGGTCCAGCAACATCACCGGGTTGACGCAGTGAAAACGATTGAACGTCTGCATATGATGCATACGGAGAATCATTGTTGACACCCAAATCAATTTGACTTTTAGCCAACTGATCAGACGCGGAAGCAGTTATATAGTGAATTGGTGGATCTGAATTTGGGTCAGCTATAAACGAACCATAATATATCTGCGTACCATTTAAAAAAGTGTCTGCACTTCGATAGGAAGTTAACCCCAAATATGATTGAATTTCAGAAGCAGCAACATTAGCCGTTAAAAAATCTGATATACTTCCGTCCGCAACCAAATAATTAGTGTATAGCGTATTTCGTAGTCTACCATCTACATCCACAATAACTGGTCTTTGTATACCATCTATCGCAACACCACTATTCATAGTAAGTTGAGGCGCAACCTTTTTTACGGAAATACTCGCAATGGTTCCATCCCACAAACCACCGTCGCCCGCTTGGTCCGGATCAAACAACAAACCATCAGAATTAAATGCTTGGGTATAAAAAGTACGCGTTTGTGGATCGTTGTTTCCGTTCAATACGCCAATTTGGTTCCAATCACCCCCGGCAAACGATATTGATAATTGTGAGGTTGTTGCTCCTGTTGTCGAAACCGTGACCATATACATGTCATGCTGATCCAATGTGAATGTCGGGAAATACAGAGCATTTATATTTCCTGAAGTGTGTACCCACGTATTTGATGTCTGCGTCCAACCGGCACCAGTCCACCCTACATTGGAAAATAATTCCGAACCAACGGCAAAAACACTATGTAATGACATAGTTCCGTTAATGGACACGTTTCCGGTTGTCACACGCGGTGTAGCATTTTGTGACGCCAAAATATAAATGCTAGTATTATCTACATGACTAATTAAATTATTTGTGGCATGGACCCATTGCCCGAACGTATTAGCGAGTTGAATAAAATCTGGTAAACCCATATAAATCCGTTAATTAAAATAAAAATGTACATGTTGTCGACAGCGTATAAATGCGCGTGTTCGATACAACATTTACGTCATAGTCACCAATAACTAAAGCTGGAGAATATAGAGACGGATAAGCAACAATAACGACCCCATGTGAGCCGCGCATGGAAAGACCGCCGCCATTACCAGAACCATCTATAATCACGTTAGTGTCGTTTTGTCCATCTGCACCATATTGTATCGGCAATTTAGTAATTACAGAAGTGACGCCTTGATTTCCGTTTCCTATAAAATTGTCAGAGCCATCACAACTTCCCCCCAACGCCGTCTGTCCGAAAGCAGATGTGTTGCCGCCATTCGCATTTTCGGCACCAATTCCTACTCTAATAATATAATTTCGCCCGACTGATATATTTGAGGTAAACTCCAGAACTTGCCCACCTTTACCCGGCACATCCAACGACCCCGCACCACCAGCAGCCACTAATAAAACGTCAACACTGGTCGGAATTTTTGAACGAATTGTGTTATTTGTATTACTTGTTATTTTTGGCATATATTAAAATCTAAATGTTCCATTTGCGGTAAATGTGTAAATTTTATGCGTGGCATTTGTTGTGACTGACGGTGAACCTGTCGTCTTTCCATACGGAAATTTAATTGGATAAGCAAACGTTAACACACCATTTTGCGCAGGACGATCAACCCCACCACCACCACCGTATGTTGAAGCTGGCGATGAACCATTTGTGCTTAAACCCCCACCAGCACCGCCAGTGCTATACGTCACCGAGGCACCACTAATACTAGACGTATACCCAGAACCACCATTACCACCGGTATTAACGTCTCCAGCACCTCCAACACTTCCATACCCACCACCGCCGCCGCCGCCGTTTCTATAGCCATCACCGCCAGAATTGCCTTGTGTTCCTGCACCACCGAATGAAGAAAGCCAATCTACACCATCAAAATATTGTGATGCCGCACCACCACCAGAACCACCCGAAGAGCCGTCTCTGACAGATTGTGTTGATGAATCGGTACCGCCTTTGCCGCCACCGACAGCAGTTGACCCAAATGCTACGGTATTAGCTCCATTTCCACCAGAAATTGCAGTACCGATGGTAAATGTGTATGTCGTTAGCGGATCAATAGTAAATGTCTGATTGACAATACCACCGCCACCACCGCCACCACCGGTAGCAGAGCCGGTTCCACTTGAATAACTACCGCCAGAAGCAACCAACAAACCTGTTACTGATGTCGGTAATTGACGAACACCAAAACCATATCTTCTCAATGACGATGCATTGAATGTTCCCAGAATACCCATATTATTATGAAGAGAACCACGACGACGTACCCAAAACGGTATATGTTGGGGTTGCCGCCGTTTTTATAATCGTATATGTATAAACATCAATAGCGCCGGAAGTTCCTGATGATGGGGTACTATTACTCAACCATTTCACCGTTGTGGTTGTTCCGTCTATAGCAAACGATGTCGGATACCGAGGCGTCGTATTTTGTGTAGCCAAAACAGTTATTGATATTGATCGGCCAACTGAAAGCAATGAATTCATTGTGACTGTAGAATTGCCGATAGCATTCACCGTCCAATTAGCGGTAGCGTTAGATGTAAAATAAATCACACCGGACTCTAGCACATTAAATGTGAGGGTTCCTGTTAAACTTGTTGTATTTATTGTTGTTAATTCTAATGCTTCGGCAAGAGACACCACCCCACCAATAATTACATTCCCAGATACACCTAACGAACTTAACGCATTCACGATTCCCGCAACACCTAATGTACTAAATACATTCACCGCCCCACTAAAACCAGCAGTACCCAATGCGTTTAATGTTCCGGAAACACCCACCGTACTCAATGCGTTAACTGCGCCACCAAAACCGACTGTGCTAAACGCGTTAACTGCGCCACCAAACCCGACCGTACTCAATGCGTTAACGGCCCCACCAAACCCGACTGTGCTAAACGCGTTAACGGCCCCACTAAAGCCAGCGGTACTTAAGGCATTAACTGCGCCACCAAAACCGATTGTGCTAAATGCGTTAACTGCCCCACTAAAACCAGTCGTACCCAATGCATTTAATGTTCCAGCAATCCCCATCGTGCTTAACGCATTTACAGCCCCCGCAATTCCCACTGTGCTAAATGCGTTAACTGCCCCACTAAAACCAGTCGTACCCAATGCATTTAATGTTCCAGCGATTCCCATTGTGCTTAACGCATTCACAGCCCCCGCAATTCCCAATGTACTTAACGCATTTACAGCCCCTGTAATTCCCACTGTGCTAAACGCGTTAACATCCCCCGCAATTCCCAATGTACTTAACGCATTTACCGCACCGCCCACACGTAATGTCCCCGCTGTCACATTCACGGACGCCCCGGAGAACGTTGCATTGCCTGTTGCGGTTAAAAGGTTACCGCCCGCAATATACACATGTGACGCAAAATATGCGTTTGCGCCTGTATGAAACAAGTTGGCCGACACATTTAAGGATGAACCCGCAATATTCGCCGTGCTATTCACGACTAATGAATTCACGGTCATCGTGCCATTAATAAACACATTACCCGTTGACACACCGCCCAATAAGACATAGACTTGGGTATTGCCGACGTGCTGAATTAACTGATTAGTGGCATCAAGCCATGTATTAAAAGAATCGGTCGTAAGAATCTGTGCGGGTAACGCCATGTATTACTCCGTGTGAGTGTTCGTTGCGATTAACTGGGAAATGTGCTGAACCAACTCGTTCAACAAATGCTCACAATGATCCAAACGCGAATCCATTGCCGTGAACTTTTGGTCGAGGGTTTGTTGCTGCTGACGTAATTGTTTTTGTTTCGTCCGGATCATTCTATTATTTTTCAGGTCAGCATCATTTGTTGACAGCAGCCCACGAGATTCAATCTCACGGGCCACCCGATAATCAGTCGTAGGTACATATGCCATAATAGTATTTATCCTTACTCGTCAAGCGCAATTGTTCTGAAATTACGAATCCGAGGTATAACAGTCGTACTCGTTGAACGCATCACGACTTTAATCGCAAACGTATGGAACCGATTAAACACATTACCAACTGAGTCCGTATATGAAACAATGTTATCGACGGTGCGGTATTCATATTCTTTAAACCCATCAAGTGATGTATATACCGACGCTTGTTCTGGCTTCACTTCCATCAACGTCCATGGTTTATCTTCAAACCGATCCGTATCACCGGTTGCTAACACCTTATAATATACATCAATATTTGTCCCAGAAGGCCGAGACGCGTCGAAGTAAACTTTAATATCGCTGGCGTCGAACCCTTCAGCTAGTGATACCTTTCGTGTAATATATCGGCTCTTGTTTTCGCCAATAATTTCTGATTTGCTGCTGGTTTCGCCGTTATACCGAATAGTTGGCGCAACCGAGTAGTTTGCGCTTGAAACGGTAATCGTAGGCGTTTCAGTAAAGCTTGCGCCAGCATTCACCACATAGAAGCTTGTAATATAACCAGTCGAATTCGTATTAGCATAAATTTCAGCACCAGACCCATTACCACCAGTAATTGTTAATAGATGTGAATTAGCATGAGGGCTGGTCATTGTCCCATGGCTCACAACTACGAATCCATTGCCGTATAACTCTCCGTTATCGATGATATTCTTCACCACCACAATATTCATACGTTCTGTGTTATATACGTCAGACAACACATTCGAATCTGTGCCGAATGTTACTTCCATTTGGAATGAATTAGCATTACCGCCGATAATAGTCTTACGTTCCGTCAGTGCGTAGTTATAATCCATCGGGATACTTTGCGTGGTCCCAAGCACACCCGTCGTTTGCGCAGTCAATCGAACCAACTGGGTTGAATCTGCGGTCTTCATATGATGTGTTTGAATATTAATTACGTCATAATCCACATTCGTGGTTGGCACATCAGACAACGCGAAATACGCCGTGCCAGTCGTTTCAAAGTTTGCATAGTTAACCACAAACATTAAGTCTTCATTCTGTTCTGCGGTCCACGTCCGAGCATTTTGAGACTTAAAGAATGACCCGCCGTATGGTTGTGCCGAAATAACACGGGTATCACCAATAATTGTTTTACCAACCTCACCAACAAATACTTCATATTCAAAGCTATTCGTGATGATAACTAATGCGTATTCCATCCCCGGCATTAGATACACCGGTTCGCGGAAGGTAAACCGCGTATAATGGCTCGTATTGCTTGGATTTGGTGTAACGTTACCGGGCACGAGATTAATATCGTTGCCGTTAACGACCGCCTCTTCGTAAATAACATCAGACGACGGGTAACCGTTGTTTGTCGGGCGAATTTGCACACGCACTGGAAGGTTCTTCGGGTCTTTCTTTCCAAAGAACAAATCAACGCTGCTAACAAACACACCCTTCGGGAAACGATACTGGTCGATCAAGAACGTCTGCGCCAGCGGATCAATATATTCTCCCGTTGGACTCCAAACTGTGCTAGACTGAGAAATATTCTTTGAACTGGTCACTGGCGTATTAACGAAATCTATATTTCGTGTACTAACAATTGTCGGCTCGACGGTCTTAATGAAGCCGGTTGATTCATATTGAGTAAACGCCCGAGTTGACGCATATTCAGGAACAACATTATCCGTAACAATGACATCATGCTTGCCAGAGGTAAAGACCCCGGCTGGAATACGAAGCAGACCATAGAACGCACCGGGAACTTGTGCGTCGGCTACGGGTGAATCATACTCATTCGTTGGCACCCCAACAATTGATGTTGTGTCGGCCAAATAATCCGTATGTGGGGTTCCAATACTGTATGTCGAATTCGACGTGATATAATCAGTTGTCGAATAAAACTGAGGCAGCGGTGAAGATAATGTTGCACGATGTGTCACTCCGTCGTAATCCGTAATAGTCCGAACGATTGCACCCGCATAATACACAGGGTTCACCGACGATAGATTATTACTCAGCAGATGAATATCTGTTGAGGTGACAGTGATGGTATTCCCAACATAATCGCCGGTCGTATCACTCGCACCAGCGTCTAATACCAACACCGTCGAATTAACAACTGACTGGAAACGTCCAGATAACCCAACATATGAACTCACATTCGCAACGGCACCGCTCGTTGACCCAGTAATAGTGACGTTCGACCCAACCTTGTAGAATACACCGACTGCATTGGCTACTCGAAGAATATTTGAGGTTCTTCCAATAATCGTGGCAGACCCGATAGATGCATGATTGGAGGTAATTACCTCACCGATGGTAAATGCACTTGCTGCTGCGTTTGTTGCGAGTCGGATTTCATTCGCAACTTCTAAACAGTTTGTCACATCTTCTTTATCAATCATGGCCCGAATAGGCGTTCCGGGCTTCAAACCGGTCGCTTCAATCATGACATTTGAATTACGCATAAACTGCGAAACGCTCATGTCAACGACGCGGTCGCCAATATTCTTTTCGATCACACTCGCACGGGCAGAAATTTGGTTACCACTACGGGTTGCAGAACCAGTCTTTGTTGTCTGGTTAACATTAATCCACTGTTCACGCTGGAACGGATGCGGGTTGCCCGGATCAGGGTCGTTTGCGACAATACCAGCAATACGATATTGTTCTTTTACGACCGTTCCTGACCAGTTTTCGCTCCAATCATTCCAAATGGTGCCAAACGTCTTCACTGTGTTGGCCGACCCCCAGCTATCATTTTCATTATATAAATTGACAACCACAGAAGGATTGATACGCGTTTCGAACCATGTATCCGACTGCGGAATTAACTTTAATGACCCCGACCAAGACGCCACGTTGAATGGATTAATATTCACACTTTTCGACGCCAGTGGTTGATTGATGAGCGGTAGTTCTGAATATGACAAGGTAACCACACCTGTGGTCTTTTCAACACCAGAACTAGCACTTTCATTAAATTTCCCGATACGGAACGAGTTGGAAATAAAGAATGGACGCAACACACGTTCGGCACGGTCAATACTTGATGAGTTATCCGGATTGGTAACATCCATGATAGCAGTTGACACGAACGGATCTACGAGAATGCCGTTCTTGTACCGCTCCATATCAAATTCATCAAACTCCGGTGTACTTAAGGTTTGCTGCTCTAGTGAATTCAACTGTACGTAGTATTCAATATTCTTAATACGTTGCTCTAATTTACCGATATCTTTCATCGTGTACCGCTTGTATTCAAACGGTAAAAGCTGGGCAGATTCTGTATTCGAACCATACGCCTTGTGTGAAACGAGATACAACGTGATACCATCTTCAATATCAGCAGGGGGCACCGGGTTGAGACTAGGTGTGCCCTGATAAATCTTAAATTCCTTATTCTTGGTCAACACAACCCGGTCAATACGCGGCAGATAGTATGAATAATTTGTCTGGAACACCGACAACGGATATGGTGTTACTTGCGTACCGAATGTTGCAACAGTATTCACATACGGATTTGACGCAGTGTTTGCAAGTGTGGTATTATTGGCCCGAATTGGCCGGAAATCCACACAATCGCGCAAGATATAGGTAGTGCCAGTCTTTGGATTTGTGAATGATGGGATATCAACGTATCCATCGTCCAAACCAGAATTTGTATAACTTTCTGCGGTGAAATAACCATTAGACGACGACGCGAAGAAATCGATCATGACTAACATTTGATTCGCCGCTGGGTAATGTGAAAAACCGGGTTTCAGCACTAACGAAGCGTGGTCATAACACCAGTCGCGTTGCCCGTTGTCGAGTGTGTACCGATCCGTTACATCTACCCACGCCGAAACGTTTGCCGGGTCAGGAACGGCATAGACATTACGAACACGATACACATCAGCCACACCAAGACCAACGACACGAGATGATGAAGCATTAATATTATTAATACCGACATGACCGCGATCAAGGGTGCTAATTACATTCGAGGAAGTCACAACAACATTCGAGGTATTCGTATTCGCAGTTATAAGCGTCTTAAGACGTGGATTTGTTGTATTAACACTAACTCGCGCATACACATTAATTCCACCACTCCCCACCAATGACGTGGGTATTGTTAATGTTGCCGTGGAACCAGCAATAACCACATTCGATGTGTGAAGCGGAACAATGTTTGTCGTATTTGCGACAACGAAACTTTCGTATACCGCAGAAGTTTCCGTAAATTCTTCACCGGCAGGCAAACTAAATGAAAATTGTGTGTTCGCGCCTGATGTGGTTCCTGACGCGGCTCCCAAGAACCGAATGGTCTGGAAGCTTTCCTGACTAAACGAATCGGCTTTCACCCAATTGTGGCGCAAAGGGAATACTAACGCAGTTTGGTCGGAACCAGACACCACAGTGTTGCCGGTAGGAATATTCCCAACTTGGCTAAGAGGATGAACATTCAGCCCCTTCCCTTTTGTTACACCATTGGCTACGCTGCGAATAGACTTATCGGAAAATGTAATAGCCACATTACCAGTAGCGTTAATGGTCGAAAAGAACGCATTTGACGTAACTTGAATAGTTGTAGTAAACAGCGGCCCAACGACAGTTGTGTTTGAATTTAATGCATAATAATCTAATTGCCCACCATTAATATCATACAACGTAATCTTCGCACCACCATATGCCCCGTTACCCGTTGGCACAATACCAGTCGTAGCACTGGTCGCATTTTGTGCGATAGTAATAAAATACCCTGTCGTGTTGCTCACAGTAGCAGTCGCGACGGTCAAACGCGTTGCATTACCGGTAGCATGTTGTGTGGTGTCAACCACAAAAGTCTTGTTATTGAATTCAGCGTTAACCAAATACATTTTGTAAATGGTGTTAGCATCACCAATACCAGAATGAAATACTAACGACCGAATGTAGGCTGTGCCAATTTTCGAGGCATTGTAAATGCTGCTGCTGGTATTAATATTTTCATACGACACCGCATGAAGATCGGCTTGACTTGTAGTGTCAATTCCAAATAATGTAGTGCTGCTGGGTCGTGTGACATACACATACGGACCAAAAAATGTTCCCGTATCGGAATTTGTCGTATTCTCGGTTGTTCGTGGGCGGTCCATCGCTAGTTTTGTAACACCAGTTGTTGCAACCTGATACCCGCGCACATACGCTCGACCAGCACCAATTTCTGCATTAAACTTATTCGAAGAAACAATAACGCCGGTCACATTTGACGCATCAAGAGAAAACGCGGTATTCACATATAACACACTACTATTCACAACAGTAACGATGTCACGACGCTCACCATTGACCACTAACACATCATTATTTGTGGCTTCGGTGTCAAACGCAGTTGTTACACCAGCCATCGTGACCAATGTGCTTAATGCATTGATGTTGATGGTGCCAGTCATGTTCGGCATGTCCAGAGGAGGATTGTGATCTTTGATATTTAATGTAAATGGCGATACAACATAATCCCCAGATTCATCATACGTGCGTTCGGCCAACACATCTTCTAATAATTCAGGCTTTGTGCGTTCGGCGGGTTGAGCCAGAACACCATCAATGACTCTAGCAATTTCGATAAAATTCTCGTCCGCGTTTTGTTCAATCGAACTTGTTCCTTGAACTGGCTTGCTCACTAACGTTGCAGTTAACTTTAACCGATGCGCACCCGGTGCCGCGTAATTCGATGCACCCAACGCCGGGTCATACAACGATGAATCGTCCGCTTCAGTAATAACTGTCTCATTGATTTGGAAACCAACACGGGCGGTTATTAAATTCGTGTTTGAACTGAGTACAATAGACTGTCTGTCGGCATCGACCATGTGCCCGGATAAGAAAAACGTTCCGGCATCAACAGAAAAAACTGCGGCATTCTTGACGGTTACTGGTGATGGAGCCAGCGTCATCGTGGCCATGGTCGAATTGGTTTGTGTATTGATGAACGTCACACCCTCGCCGCCGATAAACCGGGCACCATTTAACGGCGCGACCACCACCGCTGCGTATGATTGTGATGGCTGGTTTGAATATTGAACGACACGACCTTCCGCACCGCTGGTTACACCCCGAATAATAGCGCCGACACCGGTATTTGCTGTATAAAAATTGGTAATATCAACGTTTGTGTCGCGAATAAACTGGACCGCAATCACATTGTTGGCGAAAGTAAAACTGCCTCCGGTTAACGAAGCACCTTCCTTGAAAACACCCGCGCCTAATTGTTCAACCTGATTCTGCAACATAGATTGCATCTGGTTGAGTTCCCGTGTTTGTACTGGCTTTGCTGGCCGAATTAATACACGATGAAAGCGTTTTGTGCGGTCATAATCGTCCCAGTACGGGCCGCTCGATAAGGTGTTCAGAATTGTATTAGATAGAGGCATACTCGTGTTTTAACCCGCGTTTAAAATGTTATGACCGTGCGTATGGTTTCAGTCTGATTATTGGCACGAACTACAGGCGTTATATTATTGACATATAGAATATCGCCTGAATAGGGCGTAAACGAAGGATATTCTATTGAAGTTATATAGGCGGTGACGCCAGAAGCACTGACAGTCGGTACAAATGATTCGGGAACAGACGGTATTGTCGTTGCGCCGATAATCATACCCGTGGTGTTACCATTACCAATTCCCTGAATATATGTATTACCAGTAACAGTAAAATTACCACTCACACCAACAATTTTTAATACTTGTGACAATTGTTCGACAACCACACCATAGGCACCTGTGCTTGGTTGCCACACCACTTCATCTTTTGTAAAAGACCCGGAAACTGCATATAAGGTCAGGTTCATCGTTTGACTATAGACATTTCCTTCGGCTCGTTCATTGGTTCCGTATAATAACGGATTTTTAATAATACCTACGCGACGAAAATCATTAGAAGTCGCAATAGTCCCAGCCTCGTTACCGACTAACTCTGTATACAACATGAGGTATCGACCATCTAATTCGAGCGTATTGTCTATACCATGATTGGTAATATAAAACGTTCCGGTTGTATTAGCAAAAGAACTGCGAGGAGAAATAATCGCAGTAGCGGTTGCACCACTACCCCCACCACCAGAGATTGTAACGGTTGCTCTCGAATAATTTTGTCCACCGGAAATAATATTAATAGCAGATACGGTGTTTGATGTAATTGTCGCAGTAGCAGCGGCACCCGTTCCATCTCCATCTATGGTCACGGTCGGCGTCGAAGAATAGCCGATGCCGTTTGTTTCGACAACAACACGCAATATTTCTCCGTTACCGGTAAATCTTGCCGCATTAAACACTTGATACTGATTCGTCCCATCATCTAAAATATCGCCGTTCGCATTTAAGTTATCGCCGGTAGAAGTGACCGGAATATATGAGGCCGTCATATACTTCGTATTCTGTGTGGGTGTGATGGTGTACAGGTATTTCCACACATAATTCAACGGGTCGCCACTAGCAATAGTTAAACTTGAAATATCTAACTGACCGGTTATGGTTGGTTCTGATGTGCTATTCGACGGCCCTGATGTGGCGTTAGAACGTCCATTGTAAATACATTTAAACACGTGATTTTCGGATGTTCGAACATAAAATGGATAATCTGTGTTCGCAACTGCGTCGCAATGACACATGCGATGATCATACATATTGTACTTGTTGTTCGCGGTCCAATCGTAACGAGGCGTTACGTGAATAATATCTTCAGATGAAATACGCTTGAACGCAACAATATCTCGCCAATAATCGAACGTAGTATTTGCAACAGAATCATTAGGGGTATCTACGGTTCCGTCGCCGGTTGACCATGAAGTCGGACGACCAATAAACAGATAATAAAAATCGTTATCTGGTTCGGTTAACGACTCGACAAATTGTTTTGCGGAATGAACGTGAAATTTCTGGGAAATTAATTCTGCCATGATTATATGTATTTATACAACTGTCGTCGATATAGTTGACGAAGAATTAATAGACAAATCCGCCGCATTATCAATAATTCTTCTGGCTAATAACAGCCCACCAGCAGGATGCACCAATCGTTTGACAATATCCTGATATGTTGATAAATTTTCTTCTGACGACAAAATATATGAGAACGGTTGATATTTATCTTCGCTTTGAAGATACATATCACCCGACGCCATACTCTTTGTATTTTTGAAACGCCCTTGTCCTTTGATGATACCAGCAACCACAATACCTACTTCAGCCCCATTACCACTAACAGTGGTTGATGTCGTGCTATTGACAAAGAAGGTATTATTGTTAGAAACATAACCCCCACCGCTCGAAATGACATCAATTTTACCGATCTGTCCTGTCGCCAACACCGGCACTAAGTTAGCCATCTCAAATGTGTAATATAGAGTAGATAAAACATTCGAACCAGCAATATCTGCGGTGGGTGTTGATGTCGGCATAGGGACATACACATACGGCGATTTAATTGTGTAATCGGCCCCTGTTGAAATTAATGTCACTTCTGATATTTTTCCTATTTCGACCAACGAACCATTCACATACCATGGCAAATAGTTCACCGTGCTTGTAATGCTACCAATTAAACTGCTAAGATTTAAATTATAGACTGAGCTTAAGGCATTTCCTCCAGACCAATCACTCGCGTTTAAAATAACTTCTTGATCATTCCGTCTAGCATTATATGTTGTCGTTCCATCTTCAAATAGTAATTTGTAACCATCTTCGGTCGCAGAATCACTGTTTAATAGTAAATCGCCAACCAACACATCCGCAATAGAAACGCCTTGCTCATAATATGTTACAGCTTCTCTCGTAGCCACGAAATCTGTTAAATCACTCGTTTCGTTGAGTGCGGTAAAAATAATTCGTTCGCTAGATTCAGTTAAGATATCGCCTGAGCTAATCTTACTCACATAACCAGACAAACCATAACCGCCGGTCCCAGAGTTGTCCACTATTAAGGACAGATTGGCGTAGTAACCATCGCCACCGCTTACCACATTAATCGACAAAATATCAGTGCTTATGAGGCTTGCAACCTGTCCAACTGCCCCATACCCATCACTAAACCCATACGGAACATATATTTTATCACCTATGTTATAGTTCTGACCAGTTTCTGAAATAGTGAACCCAGAAACGGAACCAAGTAATTCAGCAGTGATAGCAAGAGGATCTTCCACAGGCACCGTCGAAATAGTTTCGCCTGCCAAAAACACCCCACCCCCCGCTTCCTCTGTGGTGAGATGAAATGGATAAATGGTGGTTGATAACCCTTCAGGTGGAGTGCCGTATGCCGTAACCGTCAGACAACTTCCGTCAACAGTTGGGTCGTCGCTTTCAATTAAGATATTACTTAATATTTTATTCGACTGGATGTTTTCAACCGTGACAATTGCCGTAGGAATATCGGCCTCGTTTCCTACTGTTACAAATGACACCGTCGCTTGCGCATTACTGGTCAACCCTACAATTTCGCGAGTCACCAATTGCGTCACGTCACCAACCGCCGTGTCAATATTCAGCTTGATGACACTTGGCGCTTCGTATTGATTTTCTGACGTGGTAAAGACGCTATCACGCGGATAAAAAAAATCAATCTCTTTATTATACAACGCTCGAAATAAAAATTTATATGATTCTTCGCTACCACGCGATTGATAAAAATCGATGATACGCTTCGTCAGCGTCGATGTTGATGACATACCTTGAGGTATATCATTTAAGAATGTATTTCTGAAATAGATGATAAAATCATCAAGAGTCTCATCTATATCATGAAATGTTAAAATTTGTCGTAATGCGCCTTTTGATTGACGGACAGTTTTTTGTGTTTCAGGATAATATGTATTAGCAAAATATGTTTTTGCTGGAATATCGGAAATAGTTAATGACGTATTATTTCCAATAGTTTTGACCGTAAAGATATCTGCACCAACTTTAAACCGCTGGTTAATAGCAAATGTTGTTGAAAACGTAGTGTTCGCACCAACGACCGTTGAATTATTTGTTTGAATCGTTACTAGACCACTACCGGCATTAAATGTTGAAGCAATCGGCAACGAATCATATTGTTCAAGAAATTCGTAATACGCTAAAATAAACGCAACAAGTTGTGGATATTCGCTTTCAACGA
>Ga0075471_10000385_pt1 | contig 26147 bp, 18 predicted proteins | sample DEB19_08_DNA_2_FD_74787 | JGI IMG/M metagenome (GOLD analysis project Ga0075471, IMG submission 74787) | Aqueous microbial communities from the Delaware River and Bay under freshwater to marine salinity gradient to study organic matter... | ecosystem: Environmental > Aquatic > Marine > Coastal ...
AGTTGGAGCCGCTTGGATGATCACTCGACTATGCGCTCCTCAATTAGACATGGTGAACCTCCAAAGTGGCGCGATCGCGTCAATGGCTTCCGCTGCGTTTTAGCGACATCTGGCGGCTAGGTTTTACTTTTTTCAAGGCGTGAAGCAGTCCGAAAATCTTCTCAATCTAGTTCTGCTTCCATGCGATTAACCTCATGATAATTATGAAATACCTGCCGATCCTGCTAGCTCTCTCACTGCTTTCTCCTGCCGCCCTTCTCGGTGCTGATCCCGCCGCCTTGCTGAAGCTCTTTGATCAAAAATGCTCCGACTGCCACAGCGACGGCGACGAAACACCCACGCTCACGGCAGGCATTAACCTGACCTCCCTGCTGGGCAGCGATGACGATGTGAAAAGCATTTTGGACCGCGTGGAGCGCCCGGACGAGGCCAAAGGCCGCATGCCCAAAAGCAAAGGCAAGCCCGGCGATCCCGCCTACCTGCCGCCACTGACGGCAGAGGAGATCGCCCTTTTGAAGGCTTGGGCCAAGGGAGAGGCGAAGCCCGCTCCGGCAGCAGCAAGCAAGGTGGAATCGAAGCCCAAGGAGGCCCCTCCACCAGCCGCCACGGCGAACACCGAACCCAGCACGAAGAACCAAGCCCCCAGAACCTTCATCCCCCTGCGGGAAGAAATCCGCCTCATCGCCGAAGATGTGGAGAAGCAGCCGGAGTCCACCCAGCCCTTCGTCCGCTACCTGACGCTGACCAATCTCTCCAACCTGCGAGATGCCGGCGGCCAGCTCGTGGAGGACGAAACGCAGATGGACACCTACCGCGCCGCGCTGGGCAAGCTGCTCAACAGCCTGAGCCACGAGGGCCAGATCACCGTGCCAGTGGCCGTGGACGCCGGGAAGACCATCTACCGCTTTGACCTCCGCGACTACGGCTGGACGCGGGAAGAGTGGGAGAAATACGTGGTGGCCGGCTATCCCTACGCGCTGCGTGGTGTGGATGGCAAACGGGAGCGAGACATCGCCGAGGCCACGCACAGCCAGAGCGCTTGGGTGCGGGCAGATTGGTTCACCTTTGCTGCCAGCCAGCCACCCCTCTACAACCAGCTCCTGCGCCTGCCGGACAATGACCGTGATCTGGAGAGGCTGCTCGGTGTGGATGTGATCGGCAACCTGCAAAACCGCCGGGCAATCCGTGCCGGCTTTCGCGAAAGCGGCGTGAGCCAAGGCAACCGCATGATTGAGCGCCATGAACTCGGCCGCTACCCCGGTGCCTACTGGAAGAGCTATGACTTCAGCCCGCTGCAGCGCCACGGCCAGCATGACCTTTTCCGCAGCCCGCTCGGACCCGTGGGAGCCGGACTCACCCCCAACGCGGATCGCGAATTCGCCCACGATGGCGGCGAGATCATCTGGAACCTGCGAAACGGCCTGCAGGCTTATTACCTGAGCACCTCCAAAGGGGTGCAGCTGAACCGTGCACCCACGGAGATTGTGCAGGACCGCAAACGCCGGGACGGAGCCATCATCAACGGCATCTCCTGCATGGCCTGCCACGATCAGGGCATGAAATACACGCTCGACAAACCCATCGAACAATTCCGCGATGAAGTGGGAGAAATTGCCCTCAAGGCCGGCCTGGACCGCATCGAGGCCAACAACGTGAAGGACCTCTACGTGAGCCAAGAGAAGCTGCATGCCGTGGTGAAGGCGGATGAGGAGCGCTTCAAAAAAGCCCTGGCTGCCGCGATGCCTGGCTACAGCCAGCCCATTGATCCCGTCAGCCGCCTATACACCCGCTTCAAGGCGGATGTAAGACTGGAAACTCTGGCGGCAGAGTTTGGTGAGGAGGATGCCCGCTTTCTCCAACGTCTGAAGGACAGTCGTAATGCCGATCTAGAGAGCATCGCGGTGCAGTTTGAGTCCGGCATGGGATTCCCTCGCGCAAGCTGGCTGGATCAGTTCCAAGTGATTGCCCACGCCTTGAACCAAGAGCATCTGGCATTCACGGCGATTGACTACACCGAATTTACCAGTGGTGCGGCCAAAGCCGGCGGCAACGAGGGCAAGGTGATCCTTAGCGATGGCGGCAGGCTTACACTGACCACTGACAAGGCCCACTACCGCAAGGGAGACCTCATGACGGTGAGCGTGAAGAGCACCGAGGGCATCTACCTCCGCCTCTACCACCTGAGCGCGGACAAGAAACTGACGCAGATCTTCCCCAACGCAGGACGCGTGGATAATTTCATCAAAGGCGGCAAGGAAGTGACCCTGCCAGGACCCGGAGATGCCTTCCGCTTCCGCATGGGCGAGCCGTTCGGCACCGAGATCATCCTAGCAGTCGCCAGCCCTGTGCAATTCAGCGACGCTGAGAACCTGAACTTTGCGCAAGGCGAGATCTTTAAGAGTTTTGGCTCCGAACACGACCTGCGCACCGCTTCCACCCGCGGTGTGAAGGGGCTGACGGTGGAGGTCGAAAACGCCGCCGGTGTGGTGACCGGTCAGCGCTCCGCTCCAACCTTCACCGCCCGTGCTGTTTTTACCGTTGGGCCGTGAGCAAGTGCGCGTTGCCGTTCATAATCACAGTGGCAGTGCCTGTTTGTTGCACCCCGGGTAGCATGCATTTTTACCACCCTGCTAGGCCGCATCCCAAGACGCTTGCCATTTGCCTCCATGCGCCGGGAGCTCTTCGCCCTCCATTTTCCCAACCCGGAGCGGGTACGAGTGGATGACGCGGTTCTCGCAGACCTCTCACGCGGACTCAGCGGCGGGGACATTCGGAACTTCTGCCTCAATGCGAATCGTAAAGACTGGCCTGATCCAATGGGTGAAAATGGCAAACCGGACATGGGCGTGATTCAGCGCGCTGAAAAGCTATGGAGCGTCGGTGTGGACGAGTGGGTGCCGCGGTTCGTTCGTGATTAGACCAGCACCTGTTTCACGACCTTGCCATGCACATCGGTGAGGCGGTAATGGCGTCCTTGGAACTTGAAGGTGAGCTTTGTGTGGTCGATACCGAGGCAGTGTAGCATCGTGGCGTGCAGATCATGCACGTGAACAGGATCGCGCGTGATGTTGTAGCTGAAGTCATCCGTCTCGCCGTGCGTGGTGCCGCCACGAATGCCGCCGCCTGCCATCCAAAGGGTGAAGCAGCGCGGATGATGATCGCGGCCGTAGTCTTCAAGCGAGAGTCGGCCTTGGCAATAGACCGTGCGACCAAACTCGCCGCCCCATACGATTAGGGTGTCCTCCAGCATGCCGCGCTGCTTTAGGTCGGCTACGAGTGCCGCGCTCGGTTGGTCGGTGTCGCGGCACTGGCCTTCGATCTGTTTCGGCAGCTTTGTGTGCTGGTCCCAGCCGCGGTGAAACAACTGGATAAAACGTACACCGCGTTCCGCGAGTCGGCGTGCGAGCAGGCAGTTCGCCGCAAAGGTGCCCGGCGTGCGTGATTCAGGCCCATAGAGATCGAAGATGCTCTGCGGCTCTTTGGAAATGTCGGTCAGCTCCGGCACGCTCGTCTGCATGCGATATGCCAGCTCATATTGTGCGATGCGTGTGGCGATCTCCGGATCGCCCAGCTCCGCGAGGCGCATCTGATTGAGTCTGGCTAGATCATCGAGCATGCGCCGCCGCGATGGCGCATTCATTCCCGCAGGGTTCGAGAGAAACAACACCGGGTCACCCTGCGAGCGAAATTTCACGCCTTGATGCTTGGTTGGCAAAAAGCCGCTGCCCCACAAGCGGTCGTAAAGCGGCTGGTCCATCGGATTACCCGATCCATTCGATAGCAACGCCACAAAGGCGGGCAGATCGCTGTTTTCGCTGCCGAGTCCATAGCTCAGCCACGAGCCGATGCTCGGTCTGCCTGCAAGCTGCGCGCCGGTTTGGAAAAAGGTGATCGCGGGATCGTGATTGATCGCCTCCGTGTGCATCGACTTGATGAAGCACAGCTCGTCTGCCACCTCCGCCGTATGCGGCAGCAGCTCACTCAACCACGCGCCGCACTTTCCATGCCGCGCAAACCGGTAGCGTGATGGGGCGATGGGAAAACGCTCTTGCGTGGCCGTCATGCCCGTGAGCCGCTGGCCTTTGCGAATCGAATCCGGCAAGTCTTGGTCAAACCGCGCCTGCAATCCCGGCTTGGGGTCAAACAAATCCATCTGCGACGGCGCGCCGGACTGAAACAGGTAGATCACACGCTTCGCCTTCGCGGTAAAATGCGTCGCAGCGCTGGAGTCGTTCATCAGCGCAGACAATGCAGTGGCTCCAAGACCTGCCTGTGTGAGAAAATGGCGGCGTGTGAGCGGATTCATGGTCGGGTGATCGCTTCGTCGAGGTTCATGATTAGCGCGCATAGCGCCGCATAGGCGGCGTGTTCGGCTGCGGGGAGTTTTTCATCGCGTGGGGACTCGCCAGCGGAGATGAAGGCCTTCGCGGCGGCCGGATCAGAACGGAAGCGCGCGAGTTGATCCTGCCAGTTCGCGAGCAGCAGCCGCAATTCGTCCGCTTTCGGCTCACGGGCGAGCACCAGGCGGAAGGCGTGGCTCACACGTTGTTCAGGAGTCTTACTGTCGTGCATGATCCGCTGCGCGATTCCACGCGAGGCCTCGACGAAGGTGACGTCGTTCATCAGCGCGAGCGCCTGCAGCGGCGTGTTCGTGCGAGTGGGTCGAACGCTGCACATTTCACGTCCTGGTGCGTCAAACGCGGTCATCGTGGGCTGCGGGCTCGTGCGCTTCCAGAAGGTGTATAGACTGCGGCGGAAGAGTTTGTCGCCATGATCGAGCTCTAGGTCAGTGCCATTGAGTTCTTTACCGAGTCCCGGTGGTTGATACGGCTTCACCGAAGGCCCGCCGGTGCTCTCCACAAGCAAACCTGCCGCCGCGAGCGCCTGATCCCGAACCATTTCCGCTGAAAGGCGCAAGCGAGGCGCGCGGGAGAGAAGGCGGTTGTCGGGATCGGCTTCGGTGTGTTTGGAAACCGCGGATGACTGCCGATACGTCGTGCTCGTTACCAGCAGCCTCATCATGCGCTTCACATCCCAATTCGTGCGCATCAACTCGGTCGCCAGCCAGTCGAGCAGCTCGGGATGGCTCGGTGGTTCGCCTTGCGAGCCGAAATCCTCCGCCGTCTTAACGAGTCCGGTGCCGAAAACCATCTGCCACATCTGATTGACCGCCACGCGCGCCGTGAGTGGGTTTTTTTCGCTTACGAGCCACTGTGCGAAGCCGAGACGATTCTTTGGCGCGCCCGCGGGCAACCTGCCGAGAATCAATGGGACGCCGGGAGACACCCGCTCGCCCGGTTTGTCGTATTCACCGCGCAAGAGGATGTGCGTGGGGCGTGACACGGGCATTTCTTCCATGATCATGACAGTGGGCAGGGACTCGAAAAAAGCCGTGCGTTGCTCGCGCAGGGACACGAGTCGGTTTTTGGCCTCTCGCAGCTCTGGCTGCGCATATTTGTCTAAAAACCAAGCGCGACTCGCCTCGGGGCCGTTGGGCATGGCGATGACTTTCACTTCTTCTTCGCTCAAAACGCGGTTGTAGATACGCACGTCACCAATTTGGCCCCGGAAGCGATTCGCAGGCCCGCCACCCGCGCCGATTCGAAATGGCTGCGGCGTCAAAAAAGTCTGATTGAGCATGTCCAGTAGCACGCGGAGCTTTTGCGGCTTGCCGTCGATGAAAATGCGCACACCGGCGGCGACACGTGAGCCATCATAAATGACTGTGATGTGCTGTGCTCGGCCTGGAAGGAGTTTTTCTTCCGTTTCGACACGCAGCGCGTCATCCAGCCACCGTTTCGTGAGGTGAAGTTGCACGCGCCCGTCTTTGAGGAAGACGCGCCAGCCTTCGTCGATGGAGGCAAAGGCGGAGTCATCCTGTGATTCGACCATGCGGGACATGATCGCGCCGTTTTTGCCTTCAATAGGCGTGACACTGGCCGTAAGCGAAAATCGATCGAAGAAGCCAAATGCACCCACATCACCACCTTCAATGAATTTCACACCGTCAAAGGTCTCCCTCTTTTCCAAGCGATATCGAAGACCGCGCGTGATCGTCCAGGACTCGGTGTCCTGATATTTTTTATGAAGCCTCTGTGCCTTAACGATACGCGGCTCGAGCGCGGTGAGAGTTTTTTCCGCAGCAGCCACTTCATAGTCGAGGCGGGCGAGCTCACGCTGCTGTGCCGGTGTGGGCGCCTGCATCCACGGCACTGAGTTGCCGATTTTGATCGCCTTGCCCTTTTCCGGCACATTGTTGAAGTAGGCGAAGATTTGGTAGAACTCGCGCTGGCTCAGCGGGTCGTATTTGTGGTCGTGGCAGCGCGCGCATCCCATTGTGAGGCCGAGCCACACGGTGCAAGTGGTGTCCACGCGATCGACAACATACTCCACTGCATACTCCTCCGGCACGATGCCACCCTCCGCATTGCCGCGGTGGTTGCGGTTGAAGCCTGTGGCGAGTTTCTGCGAGAGCGTGGCATTCGGAAGCAGATCGCCGGCAATTTGCTCGATGGTGAACTGATTAAACGGCATGTTCGTGTTGAACGCATCGATCACCCAGTCGCGCCAGCGCCACATCCAGCGCTCGCCATCGCTCTGGTAGCCACTCGTGTCCGCGTAGCGGGCTGCATCGAGCCAGCGGATCGCCATGCGCTCGCCGTAGCGCGGGCTGGCGAGGAGTGCGTCCACCAGCGACTCGTAATGGGAAGGGCCGCATGGAGGCAACCCCGTTAGATCAAGTGACACACGACGACGCAACGTCTCATCATCTGCTTCCTTCGATGGGGCGAGGCCGTTTTGCTCCAACTTCGCGAGAACAAAGAAATCCACTGCATTGCGCGGCCAATCGACATTTTTCACCATAGGCAGAGCGGGCCGTTTCGGCGGAATAAAGGACCAGTGCGCCTGCCACGGCGCGCCTTGAGCGACCCAGCGCTTCAAGGTGTCGATCTGCTCAGGCTTGAGCTGGCGGCCGAAATTCGGCGGCGGCATTTGCTCGTCGGGATCGGTGCTCGAGATGCGCTTCAGCACTTCGTCGAGCGCAGGACGCGCTCTGGATTCCACGTCGAGCCGCAGCTTCGCTTTGAGCTTTGCCTTGTCGGGTCCGTGGCATTGAAAGCAAGTGTCGGAGAGGATTGGCCGCACGTCGCGATTGAACTCGATCTTCTCCTGCGCGTGCACGCACAAAGAGGGGGCTAGGAAGATGAGCGAGATAGTCCGGAGCATGATAGATAGACGTCGGCAAAGACGCATTCTGGCGCACTTTCAACAGACTGCTAAAGAACAGCGAGTAGGTCATAAATCTCTTCCATTTTAGGTGGGAGCGAGAATTTGAATCAGGTCACGTGTGGCATGGCCAATGGTGAATCGCGTCGTCTAGGGTTCTTTTTTGGATGCGAATCCTTTCAAGGCGCGACAGTTAAACACGCCGCCCAAAAAACAGGCTGCTTTCAAGTAGAAGATCCATGCATCATAAAGTGATTCAGTCATTTTCCGCCATGAACACGCACACTGTGCCGCGGATGTGATTTTCTACTTGAGCCAGATCCATCCGCTTGTGTCTTGCCTTCGCGCAAGATCAGGCTCCGAGCTGAAGTAGGTACTTGGCGAATCAACACCATGTGGCTCCTCTTCATTTCCCTTCCCCTCACGAACTGCAGGCCATCTCCGCGCAGGGCATGGGTGCTGTCGCTAACGATGGTTTGTGGAGCCATGGTTTCGGCGGCCCATGCGTCCAAGCCGTGGTGGGAGAATATTGACCCGGCCACACTGCCTGCTGCGAACCTTCCGATGGCGGAGGTCATCGATCGCTGCATTGACCAAAAACTCAAGCAGCGTGACGTGAGGCCTGCTTTAACAGCACCTCTCGAGACGCGGCTGAGGCGGCTGATGCTGGACCTTCACGGGCGCGTGCCGACCCTGGGTGAACTGGATGCATTCGTGGCTGATGGCGACTCACCGAAGGCATGGGCTAGCCATGTGGACCGGTTCATGGCTAGTCAGGCGTTTGATCGCCATCTGGCTAATGAGTTGAACTGGCTGTTGATGGACGGACAGAGCACAGAGTTCCAAAAGTATCTCGAACTCTCCGTGACGAAGAAAAAAGGCTGGGACATGGTGTTCCGAGATGTCATCGCCGGACAGGTGGACCTAGAATCACGACCCGGCGTCGATCAGTTTTTGCGGCAGCGGGTGATGGATAAAGACCGCATGGCTAATGACGTGAGTGTGCGCTTCTTCGGCGTGAACATCAGTTGTGCCCAGTGTCACGATCACCCTTATGTGAAGGACTGGACGCAGGACACCTACTACGGGATGAAATCCTTCTTTGCCCGCACCTTCGACAACGGGGGATTCGTCGGTGAGCGCGAATACGGCCAGATCAGCTTCAAGACCAGCAAGGGTAAAGAGAAGCCCGCGACCTTGAGTTTCTTCGGCGGCGCGCCTTTGACCGACCCCGCTTCCATGGAGCCGACCGAAGAACAGAAGAAGGCTGAGCGTGCGCTGCTGGAGCAGTTAAAGAAGGACAAGAAACCACCACCGCCAGCGCAATACAGCCGCAGAGCACGGTTGATCGAGACTGGACTCTCAGCAGAGCAACAGCATTGGTTTGCCCGGGCCATCGTCAATCGCACGTGGGACCGCTTGTTTGGTTGTGGCCTCGTGATGCCGCTAGACCAAATGCACGGCGAGAACACTCCGAGCCACCCGGAGCTGATGCAATGGCTCGCGCGTGACTTGGCTGCGAATGGCTACGATATCCGGCGCCTGATCCGCGGCATCGTCACCAGCAAGACTTGGCAACGCGACAGCCGTTGGCAAAGCGACACGCGCCCGGAGCGCAACCTTTTCGCGGTCGCCCATCCGCGGCCGCTGACTCCAAGACAATACGCGATGTCGCTGCGGTTCGCGGCGATGGACCCCTCATATCTTGTGCCAAGCCAGGCAAAGCCCGATGAGATCGAGCAGCGCATCATCAACACCGAGCGCGGTGCATCGGGCTTTGAGCGCTGGTTTGAGCGCCCGGGCGAGGACTTCCAAGTGTCTGTGGATGAGGCGTTGTTCCTCAGCAATAGCTTGGATGTGCAAGGCCAGTTGCTGGACCGCAGCGGCTTGGTGAAAGCCATGGAAGCGCTGCGCGAGAATGCGGAGCGCATCCGCCTCGCAGGCAAAGCGATCTGGCAGCGAGAGCTGAGCGAGGATGAAGTTTCATTGCTGACCAGCTATCTCGATGCGCGCAGTGATCGCCCTCAGGCAGGGTTGCGGCAGATCGTGTGGGCGATGCTGTCGAGCGCGGAGTTCCGCTTCAACTACTGATTCTTTTCACCAATATCCACGGACATGAGCAATCCATCCAACTACTGCGGCACCAACGCACACCACATCAGCCGCAGGGCCTTCTTGAGCCAGGCGCTCGCGGTCGGATCAGGCTCTCTGCTCGGTAGTAGCGGAGCAATTCACGCGCTGGACGAGACCTCCATCAATGCGGCGCTGCAGAAGACTGGACGCAGTGTCATCCTGCTCTGGCTAGCCGGCGGATCGAGCCAACTGGAGACTTGGGATCCAAAGCCAGGCCGTCCCACTGGAGGTCCGTATGACTCCATCCCCACCTCCGTACCCGGAGTGCACATCTCCGAATTGATGCCAAAGATGGCCAAGCGCATGCATCGCACCGCCATCATCCGCTCGCTGAACACCCGTGATGGTGGGCATGGCACGGGCGCGGAGATGATGCTCCGCGGCCGCAAGAATGAAGCCGCTCTGCAATACCCAGACCTCGGCTCCATCATCGCCAAGGAACTGGGCCGGGCCGACAGCCGCGTTCCGGGCTACGTGTCTTTTTACTCGCAAACCGAAGGCCGTGGCAGCGGCAAGCTCTCGCCCGCCTTCCTTGGTGCCCGCTATGCGCCGATGAACCTCGACGACAGCACCATGCCGCCAAACCTCACACGACTAGATGCCATCAACGACCTCGATCATCGGGATCGCGCACGCTTGCGTGACCTGCTCAGTGCGCGCTTCTCCGTTGGACGCGAGACCGAGACAATGCGTAGCCATGCCTCTGCCTATGCCCGGGTGCATGGTTTGATGAGCAGCGAACCGCTCTTTGATATCGAGAAAGAACCGCGCTGGATGCGCAACTGGTATGGCCCCTCGCTGTTTGGCCAGCAGGCATTGATGGCGCGGCGCATGGTGGAGGCAGGAGTGTCATTCGTGCGCGTCTCGAGGGCTTGGTGGGACAGCCACGGGCAAAACTTCGAAACGCACGCCGAGATGGTGCCGGAACTGGATCATGTGATGGCCACATTGCTCGATGATCTCGATCAACGCGGCCTGCTGGAATCGACTCTCGTGGTCGCTTACGGGGAGTTTGGCCGCACGCCGACGATCAATGCCAGCCTAGGGCGTGATCATTTCGCCGATGCCTGGAGTGCGGCGCTGTATGGCTGTGGTATTCAGGGTGGCGCGGTCTGGGGCAAGACGGATGAAGACGGGCGCAAGGTCGTCGAGGGAGAGGTCGGTGCAGGTGAGTTGTTTGCCACCATTCTTGCAGCGGTCGGCATCGATCCGAACCATGAATATCAAGTCGGTGCACGTCCTGTGCCGTTGGTCAATCCCGGCATTCGTCCCATTCGCGATCTGCTCGCATAACTCGTTGTCTTCATCATGGCTGCATCATTCACCATCAAGGAAGAGAAGAAGCTCTCTCGTCAGGACATCCATTTCAGCCTCGCCCGCGTGCCGGGCACGAGCCAGGTTTACTCCGGCAGTTCGGACGGCAGCATTTATTTCACTGACCTCGCTGCCGAGAAGCCAGAGGCTCTCGCTCTTGATGGCGGCGAGGTGCGTCACCGGCCCGGTGGCTATATCACGGGCCTGGCCCTCGCTGCGGATCATAGCCGCTTGGTTTCCGGCTCGTATGACAAACAACTCATCTGGTGGAATATCAAAACAGGCAAGCCTGTGCATGCTGTGGCCAGTGCCCATGCAAAATGGATTCGCAAGGTGGTGGCATCCCCTGATGGGAAGATCGTCGCCAGTGTGGCCGACGACATGGTCTGCAGGCTCTGGGATGGCCTGACCGGAAGGCCGCTGGGTGAATTGCAAGGCCATGACACCGAGACGCCGCATCAGTATCCCTCTATGTTATTCACTTGCGCCTTTAGTCCTGATGGCTTGCAACTTGCCACCGCAGACAAGGCGGGTCGCATCGTGATCTGGGACGTGGCTGCACGAAAGACCATCACCACACTCGATGCCTCTTGCATGTATACTTGGGACCCAAAGCAGCGACGCCACTCCATCGGCGGTGTGCGAGCCTTGGCTTTCTCGCCCGACTGTCGTCAGTTGGCCGCTGGTGGCATCGGCCAGATCGGCAATATCGATCACCTCGCTGCGGGTGCACGAGTGCGGCTCTTCGATTGGGAGAAAGGCGACACGCTCGCCGAGATCGAGTCCTCTGCGACTAAGGGCATCGTTCAGCGTCTGGCCTTCCATCCGCAAGGTCAGTGGTTGCTGGGTTGCGGTGGCGACAACGCTGGCTTCGCGATCCTCATTGACCCCGTGACGCGCAAGATAACCTATGAAGGCAAAGCTCCGTTTCACGTCCATGATTTCGCGATCAATGAAACAGCGGATCGCGTGATCGTTGCCGGTCACAACGGCTTGGCCATGAACAGCATTTCGATGGGATGATCAGCCGGTCATGCTCCTCATATGTGACCAGCGGCGAGGGGCCATCCTCAAAGAGGCTGATGGCAATTTGCAGTTAAAGTCACTGGCGACGCTGACCAAGTGGCGCTGTGGCAGGTGAGATGGCCCGAATTGTGTCGCAAACCGTTCTCTGGCGTGTCTGTGGCTGCTGCCCCATTTTGAATGCGGCGGGGACATCCTGAACATCTGCCTCAATGCGATCTATGCAGGGAGCACGGATGATGATCCCGCAAAGTGGCAGATGACCTAGAAGATTCTGGAGCATGAAATTGCTAAAGTGAAGAAGGCCAAGGCCGAGCACACGGGCGAGAAAGGCAACAGCCGGAGGAGTATTGGCTTTGAGGTGGGATGAAGTGAAGCCAACTCACTTCAGAGCCTAGATGGCTAACGTGCTCTGTTCGTGCAGTGTCTGATTCAAGAAATCCCATTAGCCCACGTTTTCGAGCGTCCCGTGGACAGTGGCGGCGGGCAGAAAGCGGCGCATTTCTGCGATGAAATCACTCCGCATGGCCGGTGGCTCCTTCAAAGCCTTCAGCCGTTCCTCGATCAACCGTCTGAATTCGGCATCCGTGCGATGATGGTCATGAATCTTCGGGGGAATGAGGCGTGCGGGTAGCACCACCCCTTGCTGAACGAGTCATGCAATGTCCCACAGGTCACGGTTCTTGACGCGGTTGTCGCAGAACGCCAGAGCGATGATCTTGTCCGCCAGGATTTCCTCCCTGCTTTGAGCCTGCAGGATCAGGCCTGATGTGCCAAGGTCGATGCCATAGAGGTTTCGCAGCATCATCGGACGCGGGCAGCCTCGCTCATCTCACGTAGGATGTCGTGGTGAAGAAGTTCTTTTTCCACGACCGGCCTGAGCGTTATGAGGTCTCCACGCGACCTCAATGCCTCGTCCACCAGTTGGTCAAGCAAGCTCATGCACCGCTTCCTCATCAACAAGATCCATGTTCCGTTGTGTGGCCCTCATGTCACGCATCGCCTGCTGGACCGAAGCCGGCCACAAATGCCTATCAGCATCGAAAAACAGTTCACAGCCCAGATTCTCGGGACGCTGCTCCGTTTGCACGAACTCAATGTGACCGTGGTCACCATAGTTGACGACGTGGCTACCGCTACGCGTAGTTCGGTGTGTGAGGCGAAAACAAAGGACGTGAGGAAGCTGAGCGCCGCGTGCATCGGTGCCTTGGACTTCGGCAGCCTGCTGCGAGTGTGCTTGCCCTGCGCAACGAGCTGCGCTCCTCTAAAGCGCCAATAAGCTGGCGCACTCCTAGCGATTAAGCGCTGAATGTCGTTCGTTTGTTTCACCAGTTCACATTCACCCGCAGCCGTATGAAGCGTTTGGCCCCGCCGCTGAGCGGGACCGTGTCGCGCGCGATGAATTGCGTGGCCGTGTTCGCCTCTAGCACGACCTGCCCAGTGCTCCACGTTGCGAGATCGTTGCTCACTTCCGCTACGCACGTCGCGTCGCTCGCAGCGGGGTTCTTCGCAATCGAGATGCGCAGGAATTTATCCACGCCCACGGTTGCAAAATCCTGCGCCAACGCTGCACCAGGCTGTGCGGCTGCGCGTGGGTTAAAGCCGATGAAGTATTCGATGGCATTCGCGATGCCGTCGTGATCCGGGTCGGCTTTCGGTCCACTGATTGCGCTGTTCGTCAACTCGGCGCTCGTGAAGTGATTCAGTTGCCATAGGTTTGTTGGCGTGACGCGCGTGACGGTGACGTCGTCGAAAGTGCGCACCATGCCATCGTCCGCGATTAGCCGCAGCGTTGAAGTGCCGAGGTCGGAGAAGGTTGCGGCCGTGCTCAACGCGGCGCTGTTTCCAAAAATCGCATTGGTGCCGCTGAGCGTCTGCCAGCCTGTGATCGTGCCTGCAGGCAAGGTGTCGTCGCTCGTGCTGCCCGCGAGATTCGCGGTGAGCGTCGCGATCGTCTGGTCCGCGCCCGCACTGGGCTGCGGGCCGTAGTTTGCGGCAACGGTGGAGAAGTTGACGTTGTCCACGACGATCGTCGCGGGGTTGTAAGTGCTGCCGCTTGTCGCTGCGATGCCCGCCTCGATAGCGCCGCTGCCGAGGTCGATAGTCTGCGTGCTGCCAATCTGCGTCCACGTGCCGGGCGCGCCGCTCACGTCCGCCGCGCGCCATGCGGAGATGCTCGTGCCGATGCGCCTCACGCGAACCCAACAAGGGAAAGCGGACGCGGTGAATGAACTCGACGTGCTCGCCGCCGCAGTCGTGCTGCGGCGGATGAATGCACCGCTCAAGGTGCTCCCTACTTCGGCGAAGGCGTGTTTCGCATCGCTCGCCGTGGTGCTGCGCAGCATCACGCCGGCGCACGTCGAAGAGCCTGTGACATTCTGCACGCTCACGATGCGCGCGGTGAGGTCGGCATTGCCGACGAACTCGCGGCTGATGAATAAAAACTTGTCCGCTGTGCCCGTCGTGCTCACGCCACCACCGGTCGCCGTGATCGTGTAGGTGCCACTCACGAGAGTGTAGCCATCGGCTTCGCCTGGCTCGCCGACACCGGTCGTGCTCCAACCTGGGGAGTGCAGCGCACCCACGCGCACGTTTACGTCGGCTGTGCCGGTAAATTGCCCATCGCTCGCTGTGCAGCGCAGCACGTAGTCGCCCGGGGCGGAGAAGATGACGCCCGTGATGCCGGTGTTCGCGTTGTCGAATGTCGCCGTGCCTGGCCCACTCACGCGCGACCAGTTGATGCTCGCGATAGGCGTCAAGTTCAGCGGCGTCGCGCTCGCGCTGAGCCACAGTCCCGCGCCCGCCGGGATGCTGCACTGCGTCCGCAAGGGTTGCGCCACGTTCACCTTCGGTGGCAACGCGGCGGTGACAACGCCCGTGCTATCCACCACGAAGCGATACGAGCGCCCGTTTACGTCGATGCCGTCGATGTAGCCCTGCGCGTTGCGGTAGAGTTTCGCGAAGGAGATGCGCTGATCGTTCGTGTCCGTGTTCTCCCAGAACTTCATCTTGTTCGCGCCCTTCGAGTGGACGTCGAGGAAGTGCAGTACCTCGGTGATGTTCGTGTCATAGCCGCGCTGCCAGCGATCGAGCGCGACTTGGATGCGGCCCTCGGTCGTGTTCCAGTTTTGATTTGCCTGCGTCGCGAGACTCTCCTGAGGCGACGTGAGGAAAAACGTCGCGCTGCTCCCGCGCATGAAGCCGTAGGTGTTCCACTGCGCGCCGAGGCCGGTGGTGAAAAAATTCGTGAGCGTCGTACTCCACACATCGGTGCCATTCCACCAGCCCTGCGTCTGCCAGTAGGCCTGCGTGAGCGTCTGGCTATACCAACCCGTGTTCGGGTCTTCCTTGATGAAGTTCACGCCGTTCGCATCGCGTCCGCACGCGCGCACGATGATCTGCCCCCAGCGTCGGCGGAAGTCGGCAGGCAGGCTGTTCACGTAGGCGTCGAGATCGTGCGTGGCCTCGTGATGCACGACGGTCATCAGGAAATTTTCCGAGCCGCGATCACCGATGACGGAGCGCGCGTCGGTGTTGAATCCGAACTCGCCGCCGCTGGTGCCAGAGCCGGCGAAGGTGTTCTTGAGGTGTCCGCGCACGAGGTAGTCGCGCGTGTCGAGAGACTCATGCTGCGTGATGCCCGTGCCCGGATACAAGTCGCGCGGTATGAAGCGCACCCATTGCCAGATCGCCTCCGCGCCGTCGGGGTTGAGGAAATTTTCCATGTAGAGCAGGCCGATGTCAGTGCAGAGCTTGCGATACGCACCGGTCATCACGGCCGCGTCCGCCACGCGCGTGCGGTGAGCGGGGTCGAAGTATTTTGCCTTTAGCATCGTGAGGTGCAACATCGCCGCGAGCGATGGGATGCGCGGGTGCGTCGTGGTGTTCACGGTCTGCGCTTTGAAATACTGCGGGTAGCCGGTGATGAGTGCCTCGAGCGAATTCGTCATCGCATCCACCTGCGACGGTGTGGCAGTCGTGGTGATGCAGTCGTAGATGCTCGCGAGTTGCTGCTGCACGAGCACCTTCGCTGTTGCGTTGCCCTCGAGATACGTGCCGAGGTCCGTCGGATGCGCGGCGACCGTCGCGGAGAGGTTCGCGAGGTCGGTGTTAGCAGCGAAGCCAGTCGCGAACCGCACCTTCCCGCCGATGCTGCCGCCGATGAGCAGGTCGAACGTGCCGTCGCCATCGAAGTCCGCGAGATCGACGAATGGCCCGTCGGTGAGCGCGTGCAGGTCCGGCGTGCTGCCATCGGGCAAGGTGACGCTGAGCTGCGCGGACGAGCCGAGCACGGGCGCGGCGGCGGAGGCTGTGTTCGCGCGAAAGTCGATGTTGCCCCAGTTGTAGGCGACGAGCAGATCGAGCACGCCGTCGCGCGATACGTCGATCACTCGCGGCGTGAGATTGTAGGAGCCGCTGATCGTGAGGCCTGTGGTGTCGAGCGCCGTCACGGGCGCGGCGAAGGTCTGCGTCGCGCCGGTCGAGGTGTTGTAAGCCACCTGCACATTGCCGGAGAACGAGCCGGTGATGATATCCGGTTTGCCGTCGCCATTCCAATCCGCCACGTCCACGCGCGAGTCGGTGGCGACGAAGTCCGCGGTGTTCGCCGCATTGCGCAGCAGCACCCCCGCGGCGAGCACGATGCTGCCGGTGGTCGTTGTCGTGCGGTAGTAGGTGATCTTGCCGTTGCTCGTGTTCGTCATCGCGAGGTCGCGCACGCCGTCCCCGTCGAAGTCCGCCCACGCAACGCACACGAGGCCCGTGCCCGCGCTGATGTTCACGCCAGCCGCCTGCACGCGAGTGCCTCCGGCGAAGACGGGCGTACTCGCTGTGCCGGTGTTGAGATAAAGCCACACCGCGCCGCTCGCTCCGACGATGATGTCGGACAAGCCGTCGCGATTCCAATCCACAACGCGCGGCACCGTGGAGGTGGATGCGCCGAAGTCGATCGTCGCGCCGCCCGCCGATAAGTCGGTCATGTTCACGAAGCGCGTCGTTGCGTAGCCGCTCTCTGGCACGATCACGCGCGCGCTCATCGTCGTGATCGAAGTGCCGCCGTGCCCGTCGCTCACTGTCACCGCGAACGAATCCGCGCCCGTGTATCCGCTTGCGGGCGTGTAGGTGAAGGTACCGTCGCCATTCGCGCTCGCGCTGCCGTGCGCGGGTTGCGTGAAGGACTGCACACTCAGCGTGTCGTTCTCGATGTCATACACATTCAGGATCGCGCTCGGCGTGCGCCGCGCGATGTCGCGCTCCACGTCGAAGTTGCGCGTCGTCGCAAAGGGCGCGACGTTTGGCCACGGGTCGGGAGCGATTGTCGTCGTGAGGGCCGCGTGTAGCGCAGCGCTGGAGAGGAGGAGTGCGAGGAGGGAACGCATGATGGGGAGAGTGGCGCAGCGCGCCTTAGACTGCAGCAGCTTGCTGCCGCCTGCGCAAAGCGCCCGCAAGCTGGCCCAGTCCAAGGTCGTGCGGATGTGCTCATCATTTTGCGGGTGCGACAGCGAGGTCGTGCCAACGCTGCGCTTGGAGATCGGGCCAACTTCTACGCGGTAGCTCCCACCGTCCGCCTTTACCCACGCGCAGTCCGTCGAACGGGGCGGCTTTTCGGGTATTATGCGTGGACGTTTTTCGCGTTTAGCTTGCGGCCTTTCAGCTGCGGCCAGCCGAAGGTCACGTTCAACTTCGGGATGCCCGAGCGTGGAAGCGGCGCGGTGGAATACACCTCGACGAATGCACTGTGATTCGCCGACTAGGTGAAGTCGGTGACCTCGAACCGCAGCTGCCTGGCATCGTTCCTCGCGTCGTCCTGCGATTTCACTAGGCAGTGAAACCATGTGCCTGATAGGAATTGCTTCTGAGGGGTAGGCTCGTCTTGCTCTTCGGCGCGGCGCGGAGACGCGGTATGAGGGAGCTTCGGGGGAGATGGGTAGGAGAAATAATGAATTCCGAATGTGGAATGACCAGTGAAGACTGCGAATCTCGGTTTCAGCCCGGTTTTGAATCCGGTTTTGAACCGTCTTGCGATGGCTAAGGCGAAGATTTTGCCGAATTTTCAACGCTCATGAGAATAGCTTTTCCTTCCGCTGTGCCAAGGGTTTTTGGTGGCGGCTCTTTCGGCGGGTGAGGGTAGCAACGCATCCCCTCTGGAAGCCCCGAGAAGTTCGGCGGCCGCATGGCTTGGGTGCTCGCTGCAGGCTGCGGTTATTGGGAGGGTGGTTGCCTAAAGCAGTTTATCTGCCGAGATCATCCGTCTGGCTTTTGATTCGCCTCGTTGCTCTCGCCCTGCGGGCAGCCTGCGGCTGGCTATCTTCGCTCCGCTTCGGTTTGTCGGTGATCGTCTTGCTGATGGAGCACTTCACTTTGAGCTTGGCGGGAGCGCCTCTCTGCAAGTTGATGCGCTGGCCTTTGGCAAACTTGCTTTTGTCAGCCGACGGATGAAGGAGGAGTTGAGTGTTGCTTCTTATGCAATGCCCCATGCACTCACAGCTCATTTCAGTGCATTTTCCCGCATCTCGTCCAACCTCATTGGATCGGTTTATCTCTCCGGTTTCTCCTGGGTAGAAACAGAAACAACGATGGTGCGCGGTGCAGGGTTCGAACCTGCGACCCCTGCCGTGTGAAGGCAGTGCTCTACCGCTGAGCTAACCGCGCGAAAGTCGTAGTGCGCTGCCATTAGGCGGACTTGAGCTGGAGGGCAACCGGAAAATCAGGACCGTCGAAGACGAAATTGACGCAGGTAGCGTAGAGGTGTCATACCCATGTGCCGGTGGAAATGCTGTGTGAAGGCACTTTGATCACAAAAGCCCAGATCCCGTCCTACCTCCGCGATTTGAGAACCTTCTTTTTGTAATAACTCACAGGCGGCTTGGATGCGCAGTTTCATGATGAAAGCCTGTGGGCTGGCCCCAAAAGTCTCCACAAACTTGCGATGCAGTTGTCGTGGTGAAAGATGAACGATTTGGGCCAATTCGGTGATGGAGACACCGCTGCGGAAGTGCTCGCGGATGTAGGCGAGTGCGCGGTCGATTTGCAAGTAGGGTTGAAGCACTTGTTTTTTGCCCTCAAAACTCTGCACGGTGCCCATGAGGCCGATGACACGGCCTTTCTCGTCAAAGAGCGGGAGCTTGTTCGTCACAAACCAGTCTGGTATGCCTTGGTCGGTGAAGAACAGTTCTACGATGTTGAGCTTTGGCTTGCCGGAGGTAAGAACCTCCTCGTCATCCCGACGGAAATTTTCGGCGAGGCGGGCAGGGAAGAGGTCAAAGTCATTCCTGCCAATCATCTCAGCTTCATGGTGAAAACCGAATCGCTCGATGAAACGACGGGAAGCGCACATGAGCCTGAATTCGCGATCTTTGGCAAAGAAAGCGAGATCCGGTAGATGATCGAACATCTGGTAAAACGGAGAAGCCGCACTGACACGGCGGATGAACCGATCGCGCAGCGCGGCAGGGGAATCAGGCTGTGACGTGTGGTTAGCCACGCCTCTGATTTAGCATGGCTGCTTCAAAAGTGCAGCCGGAAACCTGCGTAAGCGCCAGTGCGCATGGCAGGGAAGCCCAGCACTTCGGCGTAACGTTCACCAAGCATGTTTTCCACACGGGCAAAGAGCTCGAGATTCCTCGTCATTTCGTAGCTCACTGTGAGGCGCAGGCGAAGATAGTCCTCCACATCACGCTGGTCGGCACCAAATCCGTCCTCACGGTCAATGACATAAAACGCGCCAAAGCCAAGGCGGAGCTTCGATATGGGTCTGACCCAGCTATCAGCCGAGATCTGATGCCGCGGACGGCGAACGAGACGTGTGCCCGCTGTGAGGTCATCAGCATCAAGGTATGTGTATTGGGCGTTGATGCCAAATGCATCGCTCGGCTGCCATCCCAGTGAGGCTTCCATACCCTCCGTGCGTGCTTGGTTGATCTGCTGCAAGGGGCCGAAGGGTGGTAGGAACACAATCAAGTTTTGGATATTGTTCCGGAAGTAGGTGAGACCGAGCGTGGCTTTGTTGTCAGCGAAAGGCTGCTCAAGGCCGATTTCCATGCCCTCACTTTGTTCTGGTTTCAGAAAGGAAGGATCCCCAAAGAGTGCCGCCTCCCGGTTTTGCGGACTCGCCGGGGCAAAGGCCGTGCCATAGCTGGCTTGTAACACCGTTTGCGTCCAAGGCATGCGCCAACTGCTGCCGGCGCGCCAGGTGGTGGCGTCGTCAAAATCGGAGTACACATCGTGACGTATGCTGCCGAGCACATTCCAACCTGGAAGAACCTCCGCTTGGGAGAGGAGAAAGACCGCCCAGTTGGTTTCGGCCTGATCGACATCGTAACCAGTGGCTGGAAACGCATTGTCGCTGCTGCGGGAATATCCCATGTCCTGCAGCCAAGCTCCGGTTGTAAAAGTCCACCAGTCCGTTGCTTGGATGACGCTTTCGTATTCCACGAAGTGATTGCGGGATGTGATGCGGTTGTTGAATCCAAAGTTGGGAGTGAAATTCGTCGCCGCCTGGCGGAAGTTACCGAACTGGTAGGTAAGCGTTTGTGTCCAGCTCTCCGTGGTTTGCCATTCGAACCGTGGTGAGAGGCTCCAGAACTCGGTCAGTACGTGATCGTTCGGATCATTGGCTGCGAGACTGCCCGGTGCACCGACGTCCGCATGATAGTAACGGAGGTTCAAGTCAAACCGTAGTGTGTCGGAAAGCTGCGCCCCGAACCGGCCTGAAGCATTGTTCAGCTGCATCTGGCTGTTGAGGCGGTAGCCTTGTGTGTCGTGCCTGCTGAATTCCAAACCCCAGTCATAGATGCCGATGGAGCCACGTGTGCCTAGGGTCTCGCGTGACGTGCCAAAACTGCCACCCTCCCACGAGAGCGTGCTATCCGGTTTGTTGAGGCCACGCCCGCTTCGGGTGAGGATGTTGATCACTCCTCCCAGGGTTTTTCCACCATAGATGCTGGCGGCAGGGCCTCTCAGCACCTCGATACGTTCCACGTTGTCGAGAGACATGGTTTCGATGTTGTAGAGGCCGGCGAGATTGGCTGGAATGGGGCGTCCATCCACGACCACAAGGGTTTGGTCGCTGTTCGTACCACGTAGGAAAAGGCCGTTCACTGAGCCGGCAGTGCCTCGATCCGCAAGCGTCAGGCCGGGAACCCGGCGCAGAGCTTCTGGCAAAAGCCGGAGCTGATCCTGCTCGATGGTTTTTCGATCAATGACCGTCACACTGCTGGCGGTTCGCCAGCGTTCGGTCTCGGTTTTGGTGGCAGTTACGACGCGTTCCGACAGTTCGACGGCTTTTTGTGGCTCGGCGGCAGAAAGAGCGCCTAGGGTGAAAAAGAGCACAGAGGCCCTTCCTCGCAATTTTTGGAGGTACATGAGTTTTTGGGATTCATTGGTTCGATGAAAGCTCCGCAGAGAGATGTTCGGACTCCGGGTTTCCGACGGCTTAGCCGCCTTCCTCGCCTCCGCCTTCACCAAGGATTGCTCCCGATTGGCTTTGCTCCGTGGTTGCCCACAAATGGAGGTCTGTGACCCGATACCGCAGCGCCACTGTGGCCGGTTCTCACGGCCTTCCCTGCATCTGCGAAGATAAAGAAAACGCGTGGAGAAGCTCCCCGCGCCATGATTCGTGTTTTACCGTTGTAAGGTGGAAAGGTCAACGAGCGCTTGTTCTGCAAGGCTCTGTTCCAGACGGCGTTTTTTGGTTCCTATGAAAATCTTCACTCTCGCCACCACCCTCCTCGTCGCAGCAGCTCTCAACGCAGCGGATGCTCCCAAGTCGGTCTATGAAGTCCCGCTGAAGGACATTGACGGAAAAGAAACTTCCCTCAAATCCTATCAGGGGAAAGTCATGCTGATCGTCAATGTGGCCTCCAAGTGCGGTAACACGCCGCAGTATACCCAGCTTGAGCAGCTCAATCAGGAGTTCTCCAAGCTCGGCCTCGCCGTCCTCGGTTTTCCTTGCAATGACTTCGGCAAGCAAGAGCCCGGATCCAATGAAGAGATCAAGGAATTCTGCTCTACGAAGTACAAGGTTAGCTTCCCGATGTTCGACAAGGTCGTGTGCAAAGGCCCAGAGAAGAGCCCGATCTATCAGGTGCTCAGCGGCCCTGACTCACCCTTCCCGGGCGATGTGAAGTGGAATTTTGGCAAGTTCCTCGTCGGCAAGGACGGCAAGATCCTCAAGCGCTTCGAGCCCAAGGTGAAGCCTGATGCCCCTGAAGTCATCGAGGCCATCAAAGAAGCCCTCGCTGCGAAGTAAGCCATTACGCTCAGTCCAAACCAAAGGGCCGGATCACCTCCGGCCCTTTTTTGTGCTCTGATTCATCACTTCTGCTTCAACCAGTCCGGCAGTTCGATTTTCTCGCTTTGGATAGGGTTTAGATTTGGGCTCCAAGTGAATCCAGCCTGTTCAAAGGACTCGCGATTCTTCAGCAAGAAGGCCAAGAGACGCTGACCCAGCATGCGATGCGGGCTGTCCTGACGCACGGCGAAGGGTTGGATGGCTTTTGCTTTGTCAGCGGGCAGCTTGATGGCTTCGAGGTGTTCTTTTTGAGGCACCATGTTGTTGAGATACACCACGGCGGCGTCGAGCGATCCGGTGCGCAGTTGATTCACAAGCAGATCGCCGGTGGGAGATTGGGCTGAGGCATTTTTACCAACTGATTCGTGGAGGTTCATCGACTTCAGGATGGCCTGTGTCAGGTAGCCAAGAGTGGACTGCTCTGCATTGCAGAGACCGACCTTGAGTCCATCGCGAGCGAGATCAGCTAGCGTGTGGATGCCTTTGGGATTTCCTTTGGGCACGGCGATGATGATTTCAGCCTCGGTCAGCAGCACAGCCTCAGGGAACTGTTTTGCCACAGGTGGCACAAAGCAGATATCACAGGCATAGTAGACGTCCGGATACTTTGGGTTGGTCGTGTCTCCCATGGTTTTCATCGCGGCGCAAAGAATGCCACAGCCGTTGAAAGTGGTCGTGACACTGATGCCTTCGCGGATCGCAAAGCTTTTCAGCAAACCCTCAATGGCAAGGCGGTTCACTCCACCAGAGTAGAGAATCAAATCGGGACGCAAAGACCACGCATCACCCTTCACCGCATGGAAATGATGCTTCGCAAAGATCGCAGCACCTTTCTCTGGAGCATTGAGGTAACGAGCAAAGCGTAGCGAAGCAGCAGAATCCTTGGCGGAGGTTAGAACAGCTACTGTGGTATATTCCTGATGAGCGGAGAGCTCAGGAACTTGGACTGATTCAAGTGCGTTGAACTGCGGTACGGTGCTATCCCAGAGAATAGCAGCATCCACGGTTCCAAGTGCGAGGTCGGCCGCCACGTCCATGACGGTCGGTTTCATCACGGCGGCCTTCGCTGCTAGGGCTTCCCATTTTGCGCCGAGGATCTTTTGGGTCACCTTTGAGATGCTGGCCGCTTCAGGATTGGCGAGAGCGACTTTCACATCGGTGGATAGCAAGCTGTCGATGCTCGTGATCTTCTTCGGGTTCCCTTTGGCGACGGCGATAACCGGTGATTGCTTCACGAGCCGAAGCTCCTCACGGGTTAAATCCTGTTTTTTGGCATCAGTGAGCGCACGATCATCTGCCGCGATGAAAAGGTCTCCTTGTTTTGCCACGCGGAGCTGTGTGAGAAGCGTGCTGGTGCCGCCAAATTGAAGCTGCACGGTCGCACCCGTGTCTTTTTGATAAGCAGCAGCAATTTCCTCGACGGGTTTCTTGAGACCCGCGGCGCAAAAAACTGTTAGCGGCAAATCGGTGTTTATCGCAGGTTTGGTGGCGAGCCATAGCATCAATGCTGCCGCGGCGAAAAGGATGAGGGAGATGATTTGACGCGTCATGAAATGATCAAAACGATGTGGGCTGCTGGTTCTTCAAAGAATGACGGGCTTGAGCTGGGTCGGTCATTCAGTGTCCCAATCTTAAACCACCTGAATGATCCTTGGTGCAACGAGGGTCCCCAAATCAGCCACGTGCGATACGCTGCTGGAGTAGGACTTCGAAGAAAAGCAGTGCAAGAAGAGCGATGAGCAGCGGTTGCCAGAGTTCGCTACCATGGCGGCGGGTGCGATCTAGAGCTTGGTAGCTCGGCAAGGAGTCGGCGAAGGCGGCCTCGTGGCGTTCGGCGATTTTTTTGATCTGATCGTTCGGCAGGGCTTTGAGGTCGCTTTCGTTGTTGTCGGTGTTGAAGGCGAGATACGAAGTTTTTTCACTGCCAACGCGTTGAAGGACGAAAATGCCTGGCTGAGCGATCGGCGGACTTTGCACAAAGACTTTGTCGCCTTCCTGCTGGCTCTTCAAAGTCTGCATTTGGCCTGTGGGGTCTTGCAGGGTGAATTCGGCACCCAGTTCAGCCTTTTCGAGCGGCAAGTGTAGCGTGGTGCCGACAAGCTGCCACGCGGGAGCACTGCCTTCGGTTGCGAGGTAAGTGGTGAGCCGCTGCATGAGCGGTACAAAAAAAGGCTGCAATGGCAGATTGGTCCACTCAGCGTTTGCGGTGGTGGCGCAGGCAATCACACGACCTTGGCCGAGTTTTTTTTCGAGAAGCAGAGGCGCATTGCGGTCGAGGCTAAGGATGCGCTGTGTGTTTTCATTCGGTGGTGGAGCGAATTCGATCCAACTCCTAAATTCGGCATCTTGCAGGCGGCCGCCCCTAGCATCATTGAAATAGAGAACGCTCGGATGGGTGAGGCGCTGCATCAGCATGCGGGCGGGCGAGTCGGCGATCTCGGCGCGAGCCATGCCTTGGATGGCGGCAGGTAGCAGCCCTTCACCTTTGCGGAAGAGATCGCGGTTGTAGTGCTCGATGTCGATGTCTGGTCCGGCAAAGATGAGTAGGCCGCCGCCAGCCTTGACGAACTTGTCGAGTTCCGTGAGCTCATTGCCCTGAATGCGCTGGCAATCGGTGAGGATGATGACTTCGGCGTCTTTGTAGTCCTCACGGCGGAGTTTACGCTGGTCGATCTTCCGCGTGCGAATGAGGTCTTTGAGCGAGTTCGCGGCGGCAGTGTGCGGGGTGAGGGCGAGTTCGAGAAAATCAGCGGCACCTTCGAGCGGCCCGGTGCCCGGCCTGCCGTCGATGAGCAATACGTTGAGTTGATTCCGCACCTGCACAACGCTGTGAAAGGCATTATCATCGCTGAAGCTGTCACCTTCGAGGCGAACGGAAAGCGAGTGGTCACCTACCTTTTCAAAAGCGTGCGTGAAACTCAAAACGGCCTCTCCTTCCGGTGCAAGGGAGACACGCGCGGTGCGCAGCCTCGCGCCATCGGCCTCTAAGTGCACCGGAATGTCCTGCCAAGGCCGTTGGCCGTGGTTTTTGAGGCGCACACGGATGCCGATGGGCTGTGTTTCGGCCGCGACGAGTGCAGACAGATCCGCGGACGCGATGCTGAGGTTTTCCGCGAGATCGCTTCCGATGCGATAAAAAGTGATTTGCGGCTTTGGCTCTTGTTTGGAGAGGTTCTCGAGGGCTGGCAATGCCGCGCCATCCGCGATGGCTTTCCAGTCGGCTTCCTGGAAATCGGAGACGACGACGATTTCGCGTGCAGCGGTTGGTGCATCCTTCAATGCGCTCGTGGCGGTCTGAAACGCGTCATTGACCGAAATGGGGCCAGACATCGACGTCACGTCGGCGAGCTTCTTTGGCACCAGATCGAGCGCGGTGGTTGGTTGATCGAGCAGCTGGCGCGGTGAGCCGCCGCTGAGCACGACTTGCGCCGCGGAGCCGCTGGGGAGGCTTTCGGTGATTTGCTGGAGATCGTGACGTGCTGTGTCGGCCACGCTGGCACCTGCCACGGCCGTTTTCTCAGCCGGAGCACGCATCGAGAAGGAGTCATCCAGCATTACGATGAGTGATGAACTGCCTAGGCCGAGTGAACGCAGTGCTGTCAGCACTGGCCGCGCGAGGCAAAGCGCCAGCACGATGGGGATCGCCACGCGGGTGATGAGCAGCAGGAGCTGCTCGATCTTCATTTTGCGCTTCTTTTGACGAATGACCTCGTGCAGCAGATGCATTGCCCCCCAACGCACAGTGACCACCTTTCGCTTATTCAGCAGATGAATGAGCAGTGGAATGAGAAAGGCGAGACCACCCGCGAGGAGAGCAATGTTGAGGAAGGTCATAGAATCGGGTGGGAATAAGGGGGCGCGAATGACACACGATGCATGAATGTTGAAGCGCTTAGACCAGCGGCCGTGCAGGCTTCGCCATACGCCCTTGGAGCTTGACTTGTCATGCGAGATTCCGATTGGGTCATTTGAGATCTATCTATTCTGTGTTCAAAAGCTGTCATTAGCCAATTGCTGCCCCGTCAAAACGCTGCCAGCCATCGGATCTTCTTCGTAAAGTGCCGCCGTTGAGCATCGTAAAATAGGCATGCTTCACACCCGTCGCTCGATCTTGAACCGTTCCGCCTATGGCATCGGTGGCATTGCCCTAGCCACGCTG
>Ga0075471_10000386_pt1 | contig 26139 bp, 24 predicted proteins | sample DEB19_08_DNA_2_FD_74787 | JGI IMG/M metagenome (GOLD analysis project Ga0075471, IMG submission 74787) | Aqueous microbial communities from the Delaware River and Bay under freshwater to marine salinity gradient to study organic matter... | ecosystem: Environmental > Aquatic > Marine > Coastal ...
GGCTTCAGGTGGCGGCGACGACCATGACGACGGCGAGCACCGTGCGGGCCGACCAGCCGATGGTGCGGATCCAGTTCGTGCGAACGAGCCGCCGGGTCACGCCGGGATCGTGGCCTCGGGACAGGCGCTCGTGCGCCGGTACCTGGAGGGTGATCGTGCTCAGGTGGATGACGCCGAGGAGCGCGAGACCGACGAGCGGGAGGAGATACCCGAGGTCGACGGGCGGTGCGGCCGCGATCCAAAGGGCGGTGGCAGTTTCGGCGCCCATGAGCGGCCCGACGACGAACGAGGTGCGACGCTGGTGGTCGCGCTCGAAGGCCGGGAAGTCGGCGCGATCAGCCCGGTCGAAGAGCGGGTAGTGCACGATCTGTACGAACCAGATGAGGCCGCCCATTGCGGCCGTCGCCGCGAGGTGCGTACTGAGGAGAAGGATTGCGCCCGTGGTCATGCGGGATGGCGGGTACGACGGGAACGAACGGTCACGGTGCCCGATTCTTGCACCGGGAGTGCTAGCCAGGGGGTATGGCTCGCTACGTGACGACGGTCCGCACCCCTTGGTCTGCCGACCGGGCGTTCGGTTACGTGGCGGATCTCCGGAACTTCGCGGAGTGGGACCCGGGCGTCACCGCGGTCGAGCAGTTGGTTGGTGACGGGTCGGGTCCCGATGCCGCTTACTCCGTCACCGTGACCGGTGCCGTGCGGCCCATGACCCTGCGCTACGAGACCACGGCCTACGACCCGCCGCGGCGAATCGAGGTGCGGGCCGAGTCGAGTTCACTTCTCTCGGTCGACGTCGTCACCGCCGAACCCGACGCCGGGGGCACTGGATCCCTCGTCACCTACGACGCCACGCTCACCTTCCGTGGACTCGCCCGGCTCGCCAACCCGCTGCTGGCGCTCGGCTTCCGCCGCATCGGCGATCGGGCCGCGGCCGGACTCCGGAAGGCGCTCGAGGGAACGGCGACGACCCGATGAGTCGGGCCCTCGTCTGGTTCCGTCGCGATCTCACTCTCACCGACAATCCGGCCTGGGCGACGGCCACCACCGAGCACGATGAGGTGGCTGCGGTCTACGTGCTCGAGCCGGGTTTGCGGGCCTCGGGTTCCGAATTCCGGCAGCGCTTCCACCTTGCCTGTCTGGCCTCGCTTGCCGACGAACTCCGGGCGGCCGGTGGCGACCTGACCGTCGTGACCGGTGACGCCCGGGCCGAGATCCCCCGCCTCGCCCGCGAGCACGGTGCGCACTCCGTGTCGTGGAACGACGACGTGACCGGCCGGGCCCAGCGGCGCGACGGAGCCGTCGCCGATGCGCTGGCGGCTTCGGGCGTCGGTGTCGATCGGCACTGGGGCACCCTCGTTGCCGCACCCGGATCGGTGCTGACGGCGGCGGGCGCGGTGCCGCGGGTGTTCACCCGCTTCTACGAGAAGTGGGCCGAGCTCCCTGACGAGGGCGAGGTGGTCGCCGGCGGTGCGCGGGTCCTCGCTCTCCCGGGTGAGCCGCTCCCCGCACCCGACGCCGAGCCGCCGATCCCCGCGGGGGCCGCGGCGGCGCGGGCCCGCCTCGCCGCTTTCGGGGCGCGGGCCGACGCCTACCCCGACGAACGGGACCGTCCCGACCTCGACGGCACGTCGCACCTCTCCGCCGACCTCCGCTTCGGCACGATCTCCCCCCGGGCGGTGGCCCGAACCATCGGTCGGACGACCAAGGGTCGGGCCGCGGTCGTGCGGCAGCTGGCCTGGAGAGACTGGTACGCGCACCTCTTCTCCGAGCGACCCGACCTCGTCGATCGGTGTCAGCAACCGGCGTACGAGCAGATCGAGTGGCGCGACGACCCCGAGGGCCTCGCCGCCTGGCAGGAGGGTCGCACCGGCTACCCGATCGTCGACGCGGGCATGCGGGAACTCGCCACGACCGGTTGGATGCACAACCGGGTCCGCATGATCGTGGCGTCGTTCCTCGTGAAGGACCTCCTCATCGACTGGCGCCACGGCGAGCGGCACTTCCGCCGTCTGCTCATCGACGGGGACGTCGCCCAGAACGCGGGCAACTGGCAGTGGTGTGCGGGCACCGGCCCCGACGCCGCGCCCTACTTCCGGATCTTCAACCCGATCACCCAGAGCAAGAAGTTCGATCCCGACGGCGTCTACCTGCGGCGGTTCGTGCCCGAACTGGCGGCGGTACCCGACCGCTGGATCCACGCCCCGTGGGAGGCCCCTCCGCTCGACCTCGCGGGGGCGGGCGTCGTGCTCGGTGACACCTATCCGGCGCCGATCGTGGACCACTCGGTGGCCCGGGAGCGCACGCTCGCCGCCTATTCGGCGGCCCGGGCCGCCGCCGAGGCCGAGGGGCGCGACTGACCGAGGGCGGGAGGCGGCTCAGAGTTTCCCGGCATCGAGCAGAGCGAGCACCTCGGTTGCCCGCTCCCGCACCGCGGGCAAGTCCGCGAGCTGCTCCGCCGCGCGAACCTGCCGCGCCACCCGCGCGTTGCGTACGAAGCGTTCCTTGTGCCGAGCGAGGAAGTCCCAGTACAAGGTCGTGAACGGGCAGGCGTCGTCGCCGACCCGCTTCTTCCGGTCGTAGGCACAGCCCCGGCAGAAGTCGCTCATCCGGTCTATGTAGGCACCACCCGCGGCGTAGGGCTTCGTGGCCATGCGCCCGCCGTCGGCGTGGAGGGCCATACCGAGCACGTTCGGGAGCATCACCCACTCCGCCCCGTCCACGAATGACTCCCACATCCAGTCGCTCAGGGCGAGGGGCGTCACCCCGGCCAGGAGGCTGAGGTTGCCCAGCACCATGAGCCGGGGGATGTGGTGCGTCCACCCGTGGTCGGCGACGTCGGCGATCACGTGGCTCACGCAGCGCATCCGCGTCGGCGCTCCGGAGAAGACCGGGGGAAGAGGGCGCTCGGCGCCGAGCTCGTTCGCCCCGCCGTACTCGGCTCCCTCGAGCCAGTAGGTGCCCCAGACGTACTCCCGCCACCCGATGACCTGGCGGACGAAACCCTCGGCCGACGCGATCGGCACCCGCCCGGCCCGGAAGGCGGCGTCGGCCGCCTCGCAGACCTCGAGCGGTCGGAGCAGACCGAGGTTGAGGGCGGGGCTCAGCATCGTGTGGGCGAGGTGCCACGAGGAGGAGAGCATGGCGTCCTCGTGGGGCCCGAAGCGGGGGAGCACCTCGTTCACGGCGTGATCCAGACGGCGCAGGGCTTCGGTTCGGCTCGTCGGCCAGGTGCCGTCGGGATCGGTACCCGGGAGTTCGGTCGGAAGTTCGGCCAGCACTTCGCGGTCGAGCTCGTCGAGCGGAGTGATGACGGGAACCGGCCAGATCACGTCGCCCTTCGGAGGCGGTTCGCGATTGTCGGCGTCGAAGTTCCAGCGACCACCCGCGGGTTCGTCTCCGTCCATGAGCAGGTCGAACCGCCGCCGCTGCTCGCGGTAGAAGTCCTCCATCGTCCGCCGCTTGCGACCCGAGGCCCAGGCGGCGAATTCGTCGCGGTGACACGCGAACTGGTCGGAGCGCACGGTGCGCACTCCGAGCCGGGTGAGGAGATGCTCCGCCGCGCGGGAGTTCGGCTCGGTGGCGACCACCTCGGCGGGGGCGAACTCCGCCCGATGAGCGGCCAGCCCCTCGGTGAACGTCGGTGCGATCCGGTGATCGACGAGGAATCCCTCGGTCCGGAGTTCGTCGCGGAATCGGCGCAGCGCGGTGAGGTACAGGTGGGCGCGCTGCCGGTGCCAGGGGCGGCTCGCGAGTTTGGTTCGGCTCTCGACCAAGAGGACCCGATGAGTGTCGGGCCGGGCCTGCCCGAGCGCGCCGATCGACCGGTCGAGTTGGTCGCCCAGAACCCACACCGTCGGCATCGTCGCCTTCCGGTTCACGCAACGATGCTCCCAATCGCCGGGAGTTCGGGCAAGTCGGCGCTCCGCAGGACGCCGATCGCGGTGCGGACAGCCGGGTGGGCGCCGGTACGATCGCAGGTGAACCCGGCCGTCCCCCCGAACGGATTCCCGTGCTCGACCGGTTGACCGCCCCCGCTCCCGACATCCCGGCCGGCGATGACCGCGTGCCGTCGTTCGTCGCCCGCCTGGCCGCAGGCGGCGATCGGCCTGCGCTCATCACTCCCGACGACCGGGAGATCTCCTACCGGGAACTCGATCGGCGCGTCGCGGCGTTCGCGAGTCGACTCGGTGGAGGGCGGCGCCTCGTGGCCGTAGACCCGGTTGCGAGCGAGGACGGCATCGTCGCCTACCTCGGGGCGCTCCGGGCCGGGTGCGTCGTGCTCCTCTCTCCGCCGGCGGCGCGTTCCGGACTGGCCGAGCGGTACCGGCCCGCGGCCGAGTGGGATGCGGTGACCGGACTCCGCGACCTCGGCGCAGTCGGCGTACCGGATGTGCACCCCGACCTCTGCCTGCTGCTACCGACCTCGGGCACGACCGGTTCGCCGCGCCTCGTCCGCCTCTCCTACGGGAACGTGGAGTCGAACGCTGCGGCGATCTCCGGGGCGCTCGGCCTGACGGCCGACGACCGGGCGGCTCTCGTCCTCCCGCTGTCGTACTGCTACGGCCTCTCGGTGCTCCACTCTCACCTCGAGGTCCACGGCAGTCTCGTTCTCGGGATCGGTTCGGTTACCGAGGACGCCGATTGGGACCGCATCACGCGGCACGAGGTCACGAACCTGGCCGGGGTGCCGTACACGTTCGACCTCCTCGACCGCTCGGGTTTCGCGGCCCGGACGGTTCCGAGCCTCCGCTTGCTCACCCAGGCGGGAGGACGGATGCCCGCCGAGCAGGTCACACGGTTCGCTCGTCTCGGGCGTGAGCGGGGGTTCGGGCTTGCCGTGATGTACGGGCAGACCGAGGCCACCGCGCGCATGGCGGTCCTCCCGCCCGACGAGGCAGCCGCTCACCCGGGAACGATCGGGTACGCCGTGCCCGGTGGGCGCTTCGGTCTCGCACCGCTCTCGTCGGGAGAGGGGGCTGCGCTCATGAGTCTGCCCGCACCGGAGGCGGTTCCTCCCGGTGAGGTCGGGGAGCTCTGCTACTCCGGTCCCAACGTGATGATGGGATACGCGACGAGCCCCGAAGACCTGGCCCGGGGTGCCGAGACGGCGGTCTTGCGCACGGGTGACTTGGCCCGCCGAGACCCCGACGGCCGCCTCACGATCGTGGGGCGCCGGGCGAGGTTCGCCAAACCGTTCGGCATCCGGATCGACCTCGACGGGCTGGAAGCGACCCTCGCCGCAACCGGCTTCTCCGCGTGGTGCGACGGTGACGACAACGGAATCCGACTGATGACGGAAGCGGGGAACGGCGAGGCGGTCCGGGCCTTCGTGACCGGTCGGATCGGATTGCCGGCCTCCCGGGTGTCGGTGGCCGAGGTCACCGATCTGCCGCGCCTGGCCAATGGCAAACCGGACCGGACCTCTCTACGCGTTCGGTCCGGGGACGAGACGGTCGAGGGGGATCTCTCCGAAGCCCTGGCCACGGTTCTCGGTCGTGTCTCGGTGGCCGACGAGGACACGTTCGTCGGGTTGGGTGGCGATTCGCTCTCCTACGTCGAGGCGTGCGGCGTGCTGGAGCGAAGAATGCGCCGGGTGCCGCGCGACTGGCCCCAGCGAACGGTAGGGGAGCTGCGGAGGCTGGCGGCAGCCGATCCTCCTCGTCGCCGGCGGGTGGCAGTCGAGACGAGCGTCGTCCTGCGGGCGATGGCGATCTTCTTCATCGTCGCCAACCACGCCGACTGGATCCGGTTGCAGGGTGGGGCTCACCTGCTCCTGGTAATCGCCGGTTACAACTACGCCCGCTTCACCCTGGCGGGGGAGGACGGGAGTCGGGTGCGGCGGCACCGAGTTCTCCTCGCGCGTATCGGGATCCCCGTTGCGGCGGCCGCGCTCCTCGTCGCCACCCGGCTGCGCCTGCCCGACGACGGCGTGCGCGTCCTGCTCTCGCAGTACGTGCAGCCCCGACCCTGGCGGTTCTGGTTCGGCGAGGCTCTCGTGCACATTCTCGTCGTCTGCACCCTCCTCGTCGGCTGGCGGCGATTCCGGAAGTTCGAGCAGTTGCGGCCGCTCACGACGGCGTTGTGCGTCTTCGGGGTCGCACTCTCGGTTGCCGCCGTTTCGGCCCTTCTGTGGGGTCGCCCGCCGGCCCCCCTCGGCTTCGAATACCGGACGGAATACGTCGCCTGGTTCTTTGCGCTCGGTTGGTTGCTCGCCCGCTCGGGCGGAGTCGGGCTCCGCCTGGCCCTGTCGACCTTCGTCGTTCTCGTCGTTCCCCGGTTCTTCGACCAGCCGTCGAGAGGAGTGTTCGTCGCGCTCGGGGTCCTCGCCCTCACCTGGACCGCGGCGGTGCCCCTCCCGCGCGCTGCCGCCCGGGCGGTTACGACGGTTGCCGCGGCGTCCCTGGCCATCTACCTCGTCCACTACGAGGACCTCTACCCCTATGCCCGCGGGTGGTCGCCGTGGATCGTCACCCTGGCCGGGATCGGTCTGGGCCTCGGAGTTCACGCTGCGGTGCGCGGTGCGTGGCGCGGAGCGCTGCGGTTACGGCGAACTCCCGAAGGGGAGCCGGCGGCGCTCACCGTCGCCTGAGGGTTCAGGCCGGAGCGGGCTGTCGTTCCTCGGAGGTGACGGGTTCCGCCGGAAGCCCACCGGTGCAGGCGATCGCCAGGAACGAGAGAATGGCCAGCACGGCCAGGGCCGCCCGGAGTCCCGCGAGTCGCGCGTCGGCGTTGGCGTCGATGACGGAGTCGATCACCGGCTCGGGTGCACCGGCGTCGGTGAGTGCAGTGCGGACCTGTGCGTCGGAGACGAACGGCACGCCGCGCTCGAGGGTCGTCTCGGTTTTGGCGGTGAATGATGCCGGGATGTTCGGGTTCCCGTGCAGTTCGGCGAACAGGCTCGTCGTCAGCGCCGAAATGAGGATGGCCCCGGCCACCGCGGTACCGATCGAGGCCCCGAGGTTTGTGACGGTGTTCTGGAGGCCGCCGACCGCAGCGCTCTCCTCGTCGGCGACCGCCGACACCGTGACGGCGCCGAGCTGCGAGGCCAACGCACCGACCCCGAGGCCGGCCAGGATCAGGGGCACGGTGACAACCTCGGCTCCTGCACCGGCTTCGAGGGCGCCGAGGAGGGCGACGGCACCGGCCGCAATGGCCGCGAAGCCGATGCGGCACACCCGGCGGGGCGACGCATGGGGAAACAGCCGCGGGATACCCAGTGCGGTGATCACGAGGGCGGCCGAGAGCGGCAGGATCCTGACCCCGGTCTCCACGGCGGGGAGTCCGAGGGCGACCGACAGGAACAGCGGGACGCAGAAGAAGATCCCGGCCTGGACGAGAAACTGGAAGAAGAACGCGATGAGTCCGGCCCGCAGGCCCGGGGTGCGCAGCAATTTCGGAGTGATGAGCGCCGCCCGGCCGCCCCCGAGGCGGTGCTCCTCCCAGACGAGGAAGGCAGTGAGCAACGCGAGTCCGACGATGATGAGCACTATGGAGGGGGAGAGTCCGAGGATGCTCGGCCCGCCCTCGACCGGGCGCACCAGGCCCCAGGCGGCCGATCGCAGGATCCCGAGGACGATGCTCGCGAGGGCGACCGCCGACAGGGCGGCGCCCGCCACATCGAATCCGCCGCTGCGGTCGACGGGAACCGTGTCGCGTACGACGCGACTCAAGCCGAGGATCACGACCACGAGACCGACTTCTCCGGCGAAGACCCAGCGCCAGGATGCGAACGTGGTCATGAATCCGCCGAGGACGGGTCCGACCGCCACGGCGGCCGCCCCGGCGGCCGCGAGCATCCCGTACGCTCGGGTGCGGTCGTCGGCGGCGAAGTTTCCCGCGACCAAGCCCACGAGTGCCGGGAGGATCAGGGCAGCCCCGACCCCTTCGAGGAACGACCAGCCCAGGATGAGAATCGCCAGGTTGGGGGCCACGGAGGTCGTGAGCGACCCGGCCCCGTAGATCACCGCTCCGAGGGTGAAGGCGCGTTTGCGCCCGATCATCTGGCCGACGCGACCGCCGGTGATCATGAGCGAAGCCATCACCAGCGTGTAGAGCGTGATCGCGGTCTGGATTCCGGTAACCGTCGTCCCGACGTCGGTGGCGACGGTGGCGATCGAGACGTTCATCACCGAGGTGTCGAGCGTCATCAGGAACTGTCCGGTGGCCAGGGTCGCGAGCACGAGCGCGGGTCCGCCGTCGCCGGCCGAGCGTGTGCGGGAGGTCACCCGGGGAACACTAGGTTCCGCAGGTAGTTTCGGACGGGAAAGGGCGATGACGACCGAAGACGAACGTTCGCGCGGGGCGGGTTGGCTGACCTTCGCCTCGGTGTTGCTGGTGCTGGCCGGGGTAATGCGCCTCTTCGATGCGTTGTGGGCGTTCGGTTATCGGGGCGCCCTTCCCGGCGATCTGCAGGATGCCGTGCTCGGTGACCGACTCGGGAATTACGGCTGGTGGTGGCTCGGAACCGGCGTGCTGCTGATCGGAGCCGGCTTCGCGGCGTTCGCCGGTGTCGCCCTCGGGCGATGGGCGGGCGTCGCTGCGGCGGTCATCGGCGCTCTCGGCGCAATCACCTGGATGCCGTACTACCCGGTCTGGTCGATGGTCTACGTGATCATCGCCGTTCTGGTGATCTACGGGTTGACCGTTCCGGTAGATCCCGAACGCTGACTTCGGACCCCGATCAGAGCGCCGGGCCGGTTGCCTCGCCGCGCAGCCGCGGTGCGGGGACCTGTTCGCCGAAGATCGGGCCCTGCGCGAGGTCGTAACCGTGGGCGATCGCCGCGGCCAGTTCGGGAAGGTCCGAGATGCCGGCCGAGATGGTTCCGATCCCGAGCCGACGGGCCATGGTCAATACCGCGGTCAGGGTTTCCAGTCGGTCCCGCCCGGCTTCGCGGATCGTGCGCTGGTCGATCTTCACCATGTCGACCGGGAGTGCGGCGAGGGTCTGGAGCGGTGAACGAGCGGAGTCGATCCGATCGAGGGTCACGCTCCAGGCATCTTCGTGCAGCCGTTCGATGGCGGACCGGATCGCCGAGGGTTCGATCTCGGCGATCGTCGCGTCGATCTCGAACAGGAAGGCGTGCGGTTCGACCCCGGCTCTTTCGGCGATCTCGCCGACGAGGCCCGGGAGCCGTTCGTCGAGGAGTTGGTCGAGGGTCACGTTGAACGCCACGGCGGCGCCGCGTGCCTGCCGTGCGAGGTGTGCGGCCACCTTGCCGAGCACGTACTCGAACGCGCCACCCCGGGTCAGGCCGAACCCGACCGGGGCTTCGGTCGCGACGATCGCCTCGTGGGCGCGGACGTCGCCGTCCGCGAGGGTCACGATGGGTTCGAAGATGAGAGAGGGGCGTCCGGGGCCGAACGAGGGGTGGAGGCTGCGGTGCGTGGTCACGAGATGATCCTCGACCCTCGTCGCTCTTTCGGGAATGGTCGCACCGACCCGTTCCCCTGGACGGAGTGCACCGATCGCCGGGCTGAACGGCGTTCAGGCCGGATCGAGGCGGCCCTGGAGCAGGGCGAGGAGTTCCGATTGCGAGTGCACGCCGAGCTTTCGGTACACGGCTCCGAGTTGATTGCGCACCGTGCTCTGCGAGAGGAAGAGCGCACGAGCGATGTCGGGAACCCGCTCGCCCCGCAGGAGCCGGGTGACGATCTCCCACTGGCGCGGGGACAAGTCCTCCATTCCGGCGATCGTCCCGACATCGGGAACCCGCCGGCTGCCGTGCGTGACGCCGGCCGCCTCGACCTCGAGGGCGATCCGCCAGAGATGGCGCTCGAGATCGACGATCCGGGCGTCGTCGCCCCGCTCGGTCGATTCCGCAGTCATCACGAAGCCCAGGCGGGGGGAAGTGGTTCCCCGAATGGGGTTCACGACGAGCCGTACCCCGGTGTAGTGGTCGGCTGTCGTCAGGATCCGCACGTGCACCGCGGCCCCGTGCTCGTCGGCGACCGCCCGACCGACCCCGAGCAAAAGCGGGCCGACGTCATCGGGGTGGACCCGGCTGACGAGGGTTTCTCCGATGACGGCTTCGGGACCGCAGCCGAGGATCTCCACGACGTCGGCGCTGCAACTGAGGATCCGCATCTCCACGTCGATCGATCCGACCGCAACGGCTCCCCCGAGGTCGAGTCGGGTTGCCGGAGCCCCGCCCGCAAGGTCGACCGGGTCTTCTCCGTCGTACGGAGCGAGGATCACCAGGGCTGCGTGCAGCCCGATCGAGCGCAGGGAGCGCACCCAGAGGTGGGCGTCGAAGCGGGCTCCGTCGGCGCCGAGCAGCAGTCGCCGCGACTCGAAGGCCATCACCGCGCCCGACGCGAGCACCGAGAGCGCGGCTCGTGATGCGGCCCGGTCTTCGGGCGAGAGAATCTCTTCGAGCGATCCGGGTAACGGATCGTCGGGATCGAGACCGATGATCCGCAGCGCGGCCGCGTTCGCCTCGAGGATGCGGACGTCATCGAGATCGATGAGGGCGATCGGCAGCGGGCTGCGGTGGAGGGCCGCCCGGAGATCGGTCGGAGGGCGGACGGAGGCGACCTCGCTCACGACCGGTCGTCGGTGTGCACCGGGCGGCGGGTCAGAAAGCGCAGTCGGGCGGCGCGTGCATCGAAGTCGTAAACGACGGCCGTGTCGGCGATGACGTCGTGGAGGGCGCGGCGGCGTCGACCGAAGATGATCCCGATGTAGCCGAGGCCGAAGATCAGTGCTCCGAGGGGGAGAGTGAGGGCTCGCAGTGCAGCCCGGCGGCGGTCGAGGTCGCTGCCGTCGCCCCGGACGACTCTCAACCCGAGGAGAGCCATCGCCGGGGTCTTGCCGGACAGCGTCCAGCAGTACGCGAAGTAGACGAACTGCCAAACCAGGAGAAGGAGGAACCAGGCCGGGTTGCCGCCGGACGGGTTCACATCGACACCGACGAAGCGAGCCAGGAGCCAGTCGGTCGCCGAGACCGCCAGGTTGAAGATGACCACGGTTATCGCGAGGTCGAGGGCGAGGGCGACGAGACGCGTCACGGCCCCGGCGTAGTGGCCGATGAGGCTCGGACTCACCGGAGCGGTTCCCGAGGCCTTCATGAGTCCTCGGCTACGAGGAGCGGTGGGCCCTTGGGGGCATCGGCCAGTGCGCGAGGTCTCAGACGGCCGGCCCAGCGGGCGACGAAGGAATCGAGTCCTACCCCCTGGCGGCGGACCAGGTCGACTGCGCCCGAGGCGACACCACCCGTCGACTGGGCGACGATACGACCGAGGTCGGTGCGCTCCACGAGGGCATCCACGTCGACGCGGTCGACGAGTGCCTCGACGTCGACCTTGCCGACGACGGCGTCGATGTCCACCCGGTCGATGATCGCCTGAACGTCGACGCGGTCGATGATCGTCGCGACGTCGACCCGGTCGACGATGGCGCCGACGTCGATGCGGGTGAGGAGGGCCTCGACATCGACCCGATCGATGATCTCCTGTACATCGACCCGGGCGAGGAGAGCCCCGACGTCGACCCGGTCGATGATCCGGGCGACGTCGACGCGGTCCACGAGGGCTCCTACGTCGACCCGTTCGACGATTCGGCCTACGTCGATGCGGTCGAGGAGCGCAGTGATGTCGATGCGATCGAGCAGGGCGCCGACATCGACTCCGGCGACGACTGTGTCGACCGGCACGACATCGAGAACCGCTTCGGTGGCCTTCGAGGCGTAGCGGGGGAGGGCATCGCGGGTCACGCGACCCGAGATCTCGCGCACGGCCCGTCCGTGTGCACGGGCGGGCAGGGCGGACCTCGACGCCCGATCCGCGAGTGCGCGGACGGGTCCGATCCGGAGTCCGGCCCGGGCGACCGCTCCGCCGACGGAGAGAGCGGTCTCGGCCGCGTCGAGCGCGCGGCGTTGCCCCTCGACGGCGAGACCGAGCACGACGTCGGCGACGGCGCCGGCCGATGACTCGGAGGGAAACGCTCCGGCCGTGGCCGCGGCCCCGACCCCGATCGCGAGCGCCGTTCCCTGTTCGACCTGTCTACGCCATTCCGGTGGAGTGGGAACGACGTCGCTCACGGGCCGAGGCTACCGAAGCCCGGGACGGCCGCCGGTCGGGCGCTCGCTACCCTGGCGTTCGTGACTCCGATGGCGAAGCTCCGGGTTGCGGCGGTCGGTGCGGTCCTCGCCGGTACGACGCTGACCTCGATCCACCGCCGATACCGCCGGGTGCGGGCGCGCCTCCACAATGCGGGATCGGCGGCGGTGGGTCACCTCGACGACCCGGGTGCCTTCCTCGTGATGGCCGGGATCGCACTGCTCGACGCGTCCGATCGGCCCGAGGTTCGCGCTTCGATTTCGCCGACGAAGCCGCGCACGTCGGGGTGAGCCGGGCTCAGCCGAGTTCGCGACCGACGATCGACACGAACGAAACCATCTCGCCCGGGTAACCGCCCAGATTGTGCGTGAGGGCCAGCCCCCGATCGTTGGCGATGCGGCGCTCCTCGGGGGCATCACCTCGGAGCTGGAGCCAGCACTCGAACAGCATGCGAAGGCCTGATGCGCCGACCGGGTGCCCGAAACTCTTCAGGCCACCGTCCGGGTTGACGGGGAGGTCGCCGGTCAGGTCGAAAGCACCCGCGAGGACCTCTTTCCACGCAGTGCCACGGTCGGCGAAGCCGAGATCCTCGTAGATCAGCAGTTCGGCGGGCGTGAAGCAGTCGTGAACTTCTGCCATCGCGAGTTGGGCCCGAGGATCGGTGATTCCGGCCTGGGCGTAAGCGTCGCGACCGGTCGCGGCGATCTCGGGGAACGTCGTGTAGTCGTAAGCCGGATCGGCGTTACCCGAGCAATTGCCCGCGACGAGCGACAGCGCTTTCACGTAGAGCGGACGATCGGTGTAGCGGTGCGCGTCTTCGGCCCGCACGACGATCGCCGCCGCGGAACCATCGGCCACTCCCGAGCAGTCGTAGACCCCGAGGCCACCGGCCATGAGCGGAGCCCCGCAGATGGTCTCCATCGAGACCTCGCGGCGGAACTGGGCGCGGGGGTTGCGAGCGCCGTTGTAGTGGTTCTTCCAGGCGATACGGGCGAGCGCCTCGCGGACCTGTTCCTCGGTCAGTCCGTACCGCTTGGCGTATCCGGGGGCGCACATGGCGAACATTGCGGCCGCCGTGAGCGTGCGGGCAGTCCCGTCGGTCGGGGTCTTGGCTGCGCCGACGAGCCCCTGGTAGCCGCTGTCCTTGACCTTCTCGACCCCGATGGCCATGGCCACGTCGTACGCGCCCGAGGCGACGGCGTACGCAGCGTTGCGAAGAGCTTCCGACCCGGTGGCGCAGAAGTTCTCGACGTGGGTCACCGGCTTGTCGTGCAGTTGGAGCGGTCGGGCGAGGGCCATGCCGCTCATGCCCGACATGGCCGTACCGAGCCAGTACGCGTCGACATCGGCCTTGTCGAGCCCGGCCGACTCGTACGTGGCGGCCGCCGCTTCGACCAGCAGATCGTCGGTGCCCTTGTCCCAGTGCTCGCCGAACGGAGTGCACCCCATTCCGACGATCGCGACGCGGTCCTTGATGCCGTGCGAACTCATGCATCCCCCCTGACGGGTCGGGCCTTCCAGAAGTAGTTGTGGATCTCGTCGGAAGTAAAGAGCTTCCTGAACGTCATCTCGATGCGACCGCCGATCTCGAGCCGGTCGACGTCGACGTCGGTCAGCTCGACGGGGTGACGGCCGCCTCCGTCGAAGTCGACGACGGCGAACGCGATCGGCGGGCTCGGTGAGTAGGCGATGCGGTCGATGGTGAAGAGGGCGATGGTTCCCTCGATCTCGGACATCGGCGCAGGCAGCATGTCGTCGACCGTGTCGCCGACTCGCGAGACGCGAGCGGGCGGAAGGTGGAGTTCACCGCTCGTGCGGTCGCGAGAACCGGTGAACGAGTACTTCCACTCGTCGGTACGGGCCGCGACCGACGCCGAGATGCGGTCGGGTTCCGGGCGGCGGGGCGGTTCCAGGGAGACGGCCCCTCGCCACGACAGGAACTTGCCGTAGGGCAGCGGAGCGCCGTTCGCGATCTGGGTGGCGACGGTTCGGGCGGGGCGGTACGACGCCAGAGCGGGGGTCGTACGCAAGATGATGACGTCGACACCGTCGGCGAGCACGACGAGGGCGATGACGCGTCCCGGTTCGGCCGTTTCCAGGGCCGAGGCGAGGAGGAGGCCCGGGTGGGCGGTACCCGTGTTGCCGACCGACGACGACAGGTCGTCGACCGGGGTGGCGTTGGTCGCCCCGAGCCGTGCGGCGATACCGCGGACCGCCCGCGCGTGCATCCCGGTCACGATGAGGTGGTCGACCGCTTCGGGGCCGATCCCGGCCTCGTCGAGTGCGAGCTTCCAGGCCCGGGTGGCGAGTGGCCCGTACTTCACTTCGCCGAAGCGCTCCTCCCAGGCCCGGGAGCGACGGGAACCGGGGGTGCGCCAGCGTTCGAGGAATTCCTCGGTCACGCCGGCGGAGCCGAGCCGTTCCGCGATGACGGGCGTCGCCGCACTGTCGTCACCCACCAGCACCGCGGCAGCGCCGTCTCCCCCCTGGGCCTCGTCGCCACCCGCAGGAAGGCCGTCGCGCTGGTCGGACGCGAGGACGAGGGTGCGGCCGGTACCGGAGAGGGCGGCCGCCAGCGCACCGGGTCCGGAGCGGAGAGCGCCACCGAAGTCGAAGGCGGGCACCGAGGGGTCGAGGCGGAGGGCGGCGTGGATCGCCGATGCGTTGTTCTTGTCGAGGTACGCGGGGCTGGCGGTCGCGAACCACACGGCCTCGGGATGTGCCGCATCCGGTGCGGCGCGCCGGGCGAGCCGGGCGGCCTCTACGGCCATGGTGGTCGTGTCCTCGTCGTACGACGCCACTGATCGGGTGCCCCGGCCCCCGCCGGTGCCGAAGGTCGCCGGGATCTCGGTGCGATCCAGGCGGCGGTAGGGGACGTATCCGGCGATGCTCACGATTCCGCGCACGAGAGCAGAGTCTACGGGCGCGACGCGAGGGCGACCGGGGCTCAGACCGTGTACGGCCGCTTGCGTCGGTTCCGGCGGCGGCGGAGATTGCGGCCGACGGCGGGCACGGCGAGGGCCCCGATCACCAGAACTGCGCCCAGGACGAGTTCCGCGGTCGCCCGGTGCGACCGGCGGGTGCGGAGTCGTTCGCACTTCCCGAATGCGTTGAGCAGGGGGGGCGGTACCCGGATCGCCCGGGGAGGCGTGAGGTTGCGGACGTCTTCGGGTTTCCAGACGCTTCCGCAGGCGTAGTCGCGGGTTCGGGTCGGACGCGTGAAGTCGGTGGCGGTGACCGTGAACGACGAGAAGACGGTCACCGCCGCGAACAGAAGGAGGATGATGCCGGTCGCCCCCGCCCCGGCGACCGCAGCGGAGGTAACCCGCGCGCGGTCCATTGCCCCGAGTCTCCCGCAGGATGGGCGGCAAGTGAAGCATCCCGGATGACGAGGTCTCTCGGTGCCACTCCCCGCGCGCAGGTGCGCGCCGGATCGGACGAGAAGTCGGGCCAACCCGGTCACCCGCCCTGCCGATGCCTGCTCCGACCGGGTCGCGGCGTGGGATGCTGGCCGGATGGATCACGAGGGCCTGGCCCGACTCGGCGACCTCCGGGGTCGGGTGGCGATTGTCACCGGAGGGACCCGCGGCATCGGGAGAGCGGTTGCCGAGGGGCTCGTCTGCGCCGGGGCATCCGTGGTGGTCGGGAGCCGGAAGCCGGACGCCTGCGCCGAGGCGGAGCGGCGCCTCCGCGAGCTCGGACCGGGAGCGCTCGGGGTTCCGACCCACATGGGCGACCTCGACGCCGTAGCCGCGCTCGTGACCCGAACCGTCGAGACCTTCGGAGGGATCGACATCGTCGTCAACAACGCGGCGAACGCTCTCACCCAGCCTCTCGGGCACTTCACTCCCGACGCCTGGCAGAAGTCGTTCGACGTCAATCTCCGGGGCCCGGTGTTTCTCGTACAAGAAGCGCTGCCGTACCTCGAGCGCAGCGATCACGCCTCGGTGGTCAACGTGATCTCGGCGGGTGCCTTCCTCTTCTCGGCCGGGGTGGCGATGTACGCCGCGGCGAAGGCGGCGCTGATGGCCTTCACTCGTTCGATGGCGGCCGAGTACGCCGGACGCGGGATCCGGGTCAACGCGCTGGCGCCGGGCACCGTCGACACCGACATGGTGCGGGCCAGTCCGCCCGAGGCGCAGGCGGCGATGGCGCGGGCGTCGGCCCAGGGGCGAGCGGCGTCACCCGACGAGATGGTCGGTCCGGTGCTCTTCCTCGCGTCGGATGCCTCGAGCTTCATGACGGGCCAGGTCCTGCTCGTCGACGGAGGCCTGACGCCCCACTGACACTCGGAAGGCGGCGGACGGTGTCGTGGTCAGGGTGCGCCGTCGAAGTAGTCGGCGAAGCCCGAGGGTCCGTGGGGTCCGATCACCCCGTGCTCGAAGATCCCGTAACCGGTGCGGTTGCCGAGGGTCGCCCGGGCCCCGTGATCCCAGAGCGAGAACGCAGCCCGACCCTGCACCACCGGATCGTCGTGGTCGTAGACGGCGCCGTCGACCCAGTCGTCGCCGCGCCAGACTCCGTGGGTCCAGTCGGGGTCCCCGCCGTACCCGCAGCCCACGTTGAGGGGGATCCCGATGAGCGGTTCGATCTCGAGTACTTCGGTGGTGCCGTCGCGGTCGGTGAGCGGAATGCTCGCCCGGAGCGGGAGGCGGGTTCCGGGTCGGTAGGTCACCTCGGGGAGCGGCCACCCCAGTTGTTCGGGGGCGCGACCCGACGCTTCGGGCCACACCCGAACCGCGTAGTTCGTATTGCGCACTCCGTCACGGTCCTCCTCGAGGATCACGTGGATCGCGAAATCGTCGAAGCGCAGCGGGACCCAGAACCACCACATCCCGGTGAAGTCGATCTCCCGACCGGGCGGCTCGGCCTCTCCCACGGGGCGGATTCCCCAGGACCGATCGCGAGTGGCGGTGAAACGATCGGGAGTGACGGCGACCGTCGCGCCCCCCACCTCGATGGTTCCCTCCCAGGTGCCGACTCCGGCGAACCTCGAGGCATCGAGGAGGATCCGATCGCCCTGTCGGCGCGTGTGTCGCGGTTCGGGAATCGCCCCGAAGTCCGACCGGTACCGCAGGTCGAAGGCCACTCCGTGCTCCGGCGTCTCGCACACGAGGCGCAGATCGCGGAACGGTTCGATGACTTCGATGCGGTAGGGACCGACGGTCTGCGCCGTGCGGTCATCGGGTCGGGGACCCGAAGTGCGCACCGCCCACTGGCGGTTCCCGGAACGGATCGTCGCGTAGGCGTCGATGACCCCGAGGTTCGGGTAGACGCCGAGACCCGTTATCAATTCGATCTCGCCCCGGTGGTCGACCGCCTGGTAGATGCAACGGTCGTAGAAGTTGCGATCGCTCGTCGCCGGATAGGCCATCGGGAGGGCGACCTGGTGGATGGGTAGTTCGTCGAGCGGGTCGAAGCGCATCATGGGCCGGGAGGCTACGGCGGCGACGACCGCCCGTGCCCACGTGATCCAATGGTGTCGTGCCGTGGTGCGTGGGCTGCAACAAGTTCCTCACCCCGTCGACGGTTCGGCCCGACGCGACCTGTCCCGTCTGCGGTCGGATCGTGGAACGGGGCCTCATCCCGGGCATGACCCGCTCGGCCGACGAACCGGCACCCGCGGTGCCCTGGCACCTCAAGTTGCTCGGTGCCTCTCTGGCGCTCTACCTCGGATGGCGCGCGCTCCAAGGTGTGGAGTGGCTTCTCCGCCGCTGACCGGGGGGGAACGCAGCCTTCGGGGTCAGCGGCACTGCGAATTGGGAGCGCCTCGGATTCCCGCCTTGATGAAGCCGGCGTAGGCGCGGGCACCCTCGGTGCGCAGGTGGAAGCCGTCGTTGACGAACCAGTCGTCGTGACACGTCGCGAACGTGCGCCAATCGAGGAAGCGGGCGTTGGGCCACCGGTCGAGTGCGTCGCGGACGGATCCGTTCGTCTCGCCTTCCCAGACCCGGGGAACCCGGGCCGTGAGCAGGTAGACCGTGTGGCCGGGGCCGATCGTCCGCATGACCTGGTCGATGGCGTCACGGGTGACCCGACCATTGGTTCCGAGGTGCACGACCACGGTCCGGGGCAGGAGGCCCTTGGCCTTGTAGAAGCCGAGGATGCCCGGAGCGTCCCAGACCTGGCGACTCACCGCGGCGTCGACGACGATCCCGGGGATCGCTTCTTGGAGTGCCCACTTCGCCCCGAGCATCACCGAGTCGCCGATAGCGAAAACCTGCTGGGGAGCGACCGGGCGGGGCACCGAGGTCGTGGTCTGCCCCGGGCGGGGCGGCGCCACCGTGGTGGTCGGGCCGTTCGGGCGCGTCGGCGTCGTCGTCGAGGAGGTCGCGTTCCGCAGGGCGTCGATCGCCGCCGGATCGGCGATGGCTCCGTTGGTCGGTCCGGCGATCTCGAGCGTCGAGCCCTGGGCCGAGGCCAGGCCCACGCCGAGCATCAGGACGACGAGAGTCGCGGTGGCGCCGACGAACATCCCGCGCCGCACGAGTACCTCGTGGACCTCTCCGGTGCTCCGGCGCAGACTCTCGCGGTACCGCCCGATGGCACCGTGGCGGATCGGCTGCTCGACGAAGCGGTACGACAACTCGGCGAGACCGAACGTGAGGCCCAGCCGGAGGGCGAGGACCGGCCAGCCGGTGAGCTGGAAGAAGTGCTCGAAGTCGACCCGTGGCCGCGTGATGCAGAAGATCGGGTAGTGCCAAAGGTAGAGGCCGTAGGAGCGGGTTCCGAGGTAGCGCAGGGGGGCTATCCCGAGGAGTCGACCGACATCGCTCACCGGGTGTACGGCGGCGGCGATCACCAGAAGCGTGGCGAGGTCGACGAGGAGGAATCCGCCGAGGAAGACCGAGTGGTCGGATCCTCGTGTTCCCTCGGGAAAGGTGAAGTTGCGGAACGACCACAGGAGGACGAGCAGTCCGATGATGCCGGCAACGTCGAGTGCCAGTCGTGCGTTGGGTGCGGCCGTTCCCCTCACGCGATCGGGGGTGAACACGAAGGCGAGTGCACCGCCGAGGAGGAGTCCGGACAAGCGGGTGAAGGTCGCGTAGTAGGCGAAATCAATGCTCGAGAAGGAGATCGCTCCGAGCAACACGGTCGACACTGCGGCCGTGACGATCATCGTGACGAGCGTGCGCTTCCGGCCGAGATAGCGAAGGCCGGCGATCAGGACCACGGGCCAGAAGAGGTAGAACTGCTCTTCGATCGCGAGCGACCAGAGGTGCTTGAGGAGTTCGGGGCGAGCGGCGGCGACGAAGTACGAGCGTTCGGCGATGATCTGCCACCAATTGCTCGTGTAGGTGAGCGCCGCGACGGTGTCGCCCTTCAACGTCGGGATCGTGTCGGGCAGGAAGAGAAGCGAATAGGCGACGACGGTGGCCAGCATCACGTAGAGGGCGGGGAGGAGTCGCCGGGCCCGCCGGAGCCAAAACGCCGAGAGCGACACGCCGCCGGTACCGCGTCGTTCGGCGAGGAGCAGAGCGGTGATGAGGTATCCGCTCACTACGAAGAAGACCTCGACGCCGAGGAACCCGCCGGGGATCCAGCCGCGGGTCGCGCCGAAGACGAAGTAGTGATGGAAGAACAAGACGGCGAGGATCGAGATCGCCCGCAAGCCGTCGAGGCCCGGGAGATAACCCAAGCCGGAGGTCGGGCCCGGGGCGGTCGTTGTGGTCTGGTTCACGATCGCCGCGGCGCCAACCGTTCCGACCGCCTCTCGTGCGGTACCCGTTCCGGACATCGCGATCCTAACGGTCGGCCGGGCCGGAAACGCGTCGGGGTCACGCCGGATGCGCCGGTACGCTCCGAATCGTGAGCATGCGCCCGTCCGACGTCGCGGCCGTCGACAGCGCGCTGAGGGACCACGACTACCTTCCTGATCCCGCGCTCGCCACGGTCGTCTTCCTCGCCCTGCGCCTCGACCGTCCCCTCCTTCTCGAGGGCGAGGCCGGCGTGGGGAAGACCGAGGTCGCGAAGGTGCTCTCGCGATGGACCGGGGGAGAACTGATCCGGCTCCAGTGTCACGAAGGCATCGACGTCGCCCAAGCGGTCTACGAGTGGGACTACGCCCGCCAACTCCTGCACCTCCGCACCCTCGAGGCGGCCGGTCGGGCCGGCTCGGAGGTCGACCTCTACGACCGGCGATTCCTCGTTCGTCGTCCGCTCCTGCGGGCTCTGGAGGCCGTTCCCGGGCCCCGGCCGGTTCTCTTGATCGACGAGATCGATCGGGCCGACGACGAGTTCGAGGCCTTCCTCCTCGAGATCCTCTCCGAGTGGACCGTGACCGTTCCCGAGTTGGGGCCCGTTCGGGCCGTCGAGCCGCCGGTGGTCGTCCTGACCTCCAACCGGACTCGCGACGTCCACGATGCTCTGAAGCGGCGCTGCCTCTACCACTGGATCGACCATCCGGAACCCGAACGCGAACTGGAGATCGTCCGGCGCCGGGCGCCGGGGGCCGACGGGGAATTGGCTCGCCAGGTCATCGCCGTGATCGGGACACTGCGCGCCCTCGATCTGTACAAATCGCCGGGGGTCGCGGAAACCATCGCGTGGGCCGAGGCGGTTGCCGCTCTCGGTGCGAGGAACCTCGATCCGGAGACGATCGACGCCACCCTGGGGGTCGTCGTCAAGTACCGCGAGGACCAGGAACGGGTCCGGGCACTCGGACTCGACGCGATCGCCGCAGGTGTCGACCGGTGACCGCATCGCCGATTACGGCGGGGTCGGGAGTTGCGATCGCCGTCGAGCTGGCCCGGGCCGTGCGAACCGCCGGTGTGCCGGTGTCGGTGGATCGGACCGTTCTCCTGGCCGAAGCCCTCGCCGCGATCGGCCTTACCGACCGGGAGCGGGTGTTCGCGGCGGGCCGGTCGGTGTGCTGTTCGGGACCCGACGAATTCGCGGCGTACGCCGCCGGATTCGCCGCCGTCTTCGGAACCGAGGTGATCGCCGGGCACCCGATTGCGGTGCCTCCCCGAATCGTCGTGACCGATTCCGGCGACGACGCGTCCGAGAACGAATCCGGCAATGCAGTGGGACCCAGCGCGACCTTGCGCTGGAGTCGAGCCGAGGTGCTGCGTGAGCTCGATTTCGCCGCGTACACCGCCGAGGAGCTCGCCGAGGCCCGGTGGCTCATGGCTCGGATGCGGCCGGTGGGCGCAACCCGCCGATCCCGGCGACTCACTCGGTCCGCACGCGTCGGCCGCCACCCCGATCTGCGGGCGACCGCACGCCGGGCACTACGCACCGGAGGCGAAGCCGTCCACCCGATCCACCGTCGTCGTTCCGTGCGCCCGCGGCGGATCGTCCTGCTCCTCGACGTCAGCGGTTCGATGGAGCCCTACGCGAGGGTGTACGTGCGCTTCCTCCAGGCGGCGGTGAGCGGCCGGGCCGGCGTCGAGGCTTTCGTGTTCGGCACCCGGCTCACGCGCATCACCCGGGAACTCGCCGGTCACGACCCCGACGGAGCCGTCGTCGCCGCGTCCCGGCGAGTGGTCGACTGGTCGGGTGGTACGCGGCTGGGCGAGGGGATGCGGCGATTCAACGACGAGTGGGGCGTGCGGGGGCTCGCCCGCGGCGCGGTCGTGGTCATCGTCTCCGACGGCTGGGACCGCGGCGATCCCGAGCGGTTGGGAAGCGAGATGGCCCGATTGCACCGGGTCGCCCACCGGATCGTCTGGGTGAACCCGCTGAAGGCGACCGAGGGTTATGCGCCGACGGCACAGGGCATGGCGGCCGCGCTTCCGTACTGCGATCACTTCGTGGAGGGGCACAACCTCGACGCTCTCGACCGGGTCATCGTCGCCCTCGGTGACTGAACGGAGGTACGGAGTGCGGGAGATACTCGACGACATCGAGCGGTGGCGGGCGGCGGGGCACCGGATCGCGGTCGCTCGGGTCGTTGCCACCGAAGGGTCCAGCCCGCGGGAGCCGGGGGCCGCGATGGCGGTCTCCGATGCGGGAGAGGTGGCGGGATCGGTATCGGGTGGCTGCGTCGAGGGCGCCGTCGTGACCGAGGCGCTCGCGATCCTCGCCGGCGAGCGGGCCTCCGGCATCATCTCGTTCGGGTACTCCGACGACGAGGCCTTCGCCGTCGGGCTCACCTGTGGTGGGACGATCCGCTTGTTCGTCGAGCCGCTCGACTGGTGACGGGATCGTGAGCATCTACGAGCGACTGCGGGACGGACTGCGCGCCGACGAGCCGCTCGCGCTCGCGACGATCGTCGAGGGACCGGGCCTCGGCGCGAAGCTCCTGGTCGGGTCCGGTGACGGGCCGGCCCTGGGAACGCTCGGCGACGAGGCCCTGGATCGGGTCGTGACCCGCGACGCCCGGGGTGGGATCGAAGCCGGTCTCGGCGCCCTGCGCCGCTACGGATCCCACGGCGAGGCTCGTGCCGACGATGTGCTCGTCTTCATCGAGGTCTTCGCGTCGGCGCCGCGCATGGTGATCTTCGGAGCCGTCGACTTCACCGCGGCCTTGGCCCGGGTCGCCAAGCTTCTCGGGTACCACGTCACCGTGTGCGATGCCCGTGCCGTTTTCGCGACCGAGCGGCGCTTCCCGATGGCCGACGTCGTGGTCAACGATTGGCCCGATAGGTACCTGGCGACGACGGGGTCGGGGCTCGGTCCCCGCGACGCCGTCTGCGTGCTCACCCACGACGCCAAGTTCGACGTTCCCGCGCTCACCGCCGCCGTGCGTACGCAGGTGGGCTACTTGGGGGCGATGGGCTCCCGCCGGACCCACTCGGAGCGGGTGGAACGCCTCCGGCAGGCAGGCCTGAGTGACTCCGAGATCGCGCGCATCCGGTCGCCGATCGGTCTCGACCTCGGGGGTCGAACCCCCGAGGAAACCGCGGTATCGATCTGCGCGGAGATCATCGCCGACCGCACGGGCCGTACGTCGGGACCGCTGCGCGTCGGTACCGGTCCGATCCACTGATCAGGAGGTTCGACGATGGATCTCGGCATCACCGGAAGACGGGCGGCCGTAGCCGGCGCCTCGCGCGGGCTGGGGTACGGCGTCGCGGCGGCGCTCGCGGCCGAGGGAGCGCGGGTCGTGATCTGCGGACGCGATCCCGATGCGCTGGCCGCTTCGGCCGAACGGATCGGAGCCGTCCCGGTGGTCGCGGATGTGGCGACGGCCGCCGGGGCGACCGATTTCGTTCGCGCGGCGACGGAGGCGCTCGGTGGACTCGACATTCTCGTGCCCAATGCCGGTGGGCCGCCCCCGGGCGACTTCGCCCATACGACGGTCGATCAGCACCTCGAGGCATTCGAGCTCAGTTGCCGGAGCACGATCGCGATGTGCCACGCGGCCGTCCCCGCCATGCAGGAGCAGCGGTGGGGTCGCGTCGTCGCGATCACCTCGATCGCCGTCCGGCAACCGATTCCGCACCTGATCCTGTCGAATACCGCCCGTGCGGGCCTCACGGGCTTTCTCCGGACCCTCGCCCGCGAGGTGGCGGCCGACGGCGTCACCGTGAACTCGCTCCTCCCCGGTCTCCACGCCACCGAGCGACTGCGAGCGCTGGGCGCGGACGGCCCCGAGGCCGCGGCGGGCATTCCCGCCGGTCGCCTCGGCCGGGCGGACGATTTCGGAGCGGTGGCGGCGTTCCTCTGTTCGGAGGCGGCGAGCTACGTCACCGGTGTGGCTCTCCAGGTCGACGGCGGGGCCTACGGAGGTTTGCTGTGATCCGCCACGTTGCCCTGCTCACCTTCGCTCCCGGAACGAGCGACGAGGCGATCGAGCGCATCGCATCGGCGTTGTCCGGTCTCCCGGACCGGCTCCCCGGCTTGCGGCACTACGCCTTCGGGCGGGATCTGGGTGTCGACGCGGGCAATGCCGACTTCGCGGTCGTGGCCGATCTCGACGACGAGGCGGCCTACGCGGAGTACCGCGACGACCCCGAACACCGTCGGATCATTACCGAGTTGATTCGGCCGGTGCTCGCCGGGCGCACGGCGGTGCAGTTCCGGGTCTGACCCGGGCCCGGTTCGTCAGCCGACGGCGTCGGCAGCGGTCGCTTTGGCCCAGCGGTAGTCGGGCTTGCCGGCCGGGGTGCGGTTCACCGACTCGACGAGTACCAGGTGACGGGGCACCTTGTACGCCGCAAGTGCCGAGCGGCAGTGGGTGGTGAGGTCGTCGAGCGTGAGGGTCGCTCCCGCTCGCGTGGCGATGACGGCGGCGACCGTCTCGCCCCACCGGGGGTCCGCGACGCCGACCACGATTGCGTCGAAGACGGCGGGGTGCGCCTTGCAGACCGACTCGACCTCCTCCGGGAAGACCTTCTCGCCCCCCGTGTTGATGCACTGGGAACCGCGGCCGAGGACGGTGATCAATCCGTCGCTCTCGATGACGGCTCGGTCACCCGGGATGGCCCAGCGCACACCGTTCAGGACGGTGAACGTGGCCGCGGTCTTCTCGGGATCCTTGTAGTAGCCGACCGGGACGTGCCCGCGTCGGGCGAGGAGTCCGACCTCGCCTACGGCGGCGACCTCACCCGCCTCGGTGATAACGGTCGTCGAATCGTTCATCCGGAAGCGGGGACCCGCATCGGTCACGTCGACGGCACCGTTGGCGCCGGTTTCCGACGCACCGAAGGCATCGATCACGCCGACCTGGGGGGCGCGCTCGCGCAGTTCGTCCTTCACCGCCGGCGAGAGAATCGCACCCCCCGAGACGAGAGCGAAGAGTGACGGGGGAACCGGTCGCTCGGCGAGCGCATCGACCAGCGGCCGCGCCATCGCGTCGCCGACGAGGGATACGACGTTGACCTGCTCGCGTTCCACGAGGTCCCAGACCTCACCGGCGTCGAAACGCCGACTCGTGTTGAGGACGACCGTGTTGCCTCCGAACAGGGCGACGAAGAGCGTCCACTGCGCGTTGCCGTGCATCAGAGGTGCGAGCGCCATGCTCGTGCTCACGTGCTCGCTGACGTGGTCCGTGATCCGTTCGGGTGCCGTGATGCCCGGGCCGCCGTAGTTCCCTCCGCCCATCGCGGCGAAGAAGATGTCCTCGGCTCGCCACATCACACCCTTGGGCATGCCCGTGGTCCCACCCGTGTACAGCACGTACAGGTCGTCGGGGGAGCGGGGGAGCAGGCCGTCCCGAACGGGCGCGGCCGACGCCAGTGCGTCCTCGTAGGGAACGGTCGGGAGGCCCTCGGTGCGGATCCCGGTGCCGTCGTCGAGCTCGATGAAGTGTGAGAGGCGCGGGACCGAACCTCGCGCTGACTCGACCAGCGGACCGAATTCCGCCTCGTGGACGAGGGCGACCAGGTCGGCATTGTCGAACAGATAGCGCAACTCGTCGACGACGTATCGGTAGTTGATGTTGATCGGTACGGCCCGGGCCTTGAAGCAGCCGAGCATCGCTTCGACCCACTCGACCCGGTTGAAGGAGTAAATGCCGACGTGGGCGCCGGGTCGAACGCCGACGTCGCGGAGGTAATGGGCGAAGCGGTTCGCCCGGGCGTCGAGTTCGGCGTAGGAGAGGCGGCGGTCGCCCGCGACGATCGCGGTGCGATCGGGAACGGTGTCGGCGACGCGTTCGAACAAGTCGGCGAGGTTGAACTCCACGTCGGGCAGGGTACCGATTACCGTCTCGTTCCCGATGGGTGAGAGCGTGTGGTTGACCGAGGCGCGGACCTTCACGGGTGGCGTCGTGGCCACACCCCACTACCTCGCGTCGGCAGCCGGGGCCCGCGTCCTTGCCTCCGGAGGAAACGCCGTTGATGCGGCGGTGGCCGCGAACCTGGTTCTCGGGGTCGTGGTCCCGTACCTGTGCGGGTTCGGGGGCGACCTTCTCACGATCGTGTGGGACGGGTCGGCCCGTGCCTACCGGGGTGCGGGACGGGCTCCGCACGCGTCGTCGCCCGCGGCCATCCGGGCCGATACGGGCGGAACGGCGATGCCCGTGCTCGGTCCGCACACGGTGACGGTTCCCGGCGCAGTCGACGGTTGGTTCACGATGCTCGAGGAGTGGGGGACCCGCTCGTTCGGGACGCTCGCCGCCGATGCGCTTCGCTACGCCGAGGAGGGATTCCTCCCGACCCGACGGGGAGCGTGGTTCTTCGAGAGCACGGCCGG
>Ga0075471_10000387_pt1 | contig 26134 bp, 22 predicted proteins | sample DEB19_08_DNA_2_FD_74787 | JGI IMG/M metagenome (GOLD analysis project Ga0075471, IMG submission 74787) | Aqueous microbial communities from the Delaware River and Bay under freshwater to marine salinity gradient to study organic matter... | ecosystem: Environmental > Aquatic > Marine > Coastal ...
CTGCTGCACCGGCTCGAACATCGATGCGAGCATCAGTACGAACGCCCCGACCGTGCCGATGGACGCCGAGCCGCGATGCACCATCCAGCCGCCGATGCCCACTGCCGCGGCAACCGCAACCACACCGGCGAACTCGACGAGGCCGAAGTACCAGGTGGAGACACGCACACCGTGCATGTGCGACTCGTACAGCGAGCGGTTGGACGCCGTGAAACGTCGGACCTGCTCGTCCTCGCGACCGTAGGCCTGCACCACGCGCACACCCGAGACACCCTCCTGGAGCGTGGAGAGGTTCTGACCCACTCGCTCGCGCACGGTGAGATACGCCTCGTTGGAGACGCGCTGGAAGCGCACCGACGCAAGACCGAGGATCGGGAGGATCACCACCACGATCAACGCCAGTTGCCACGACATTGCGAACAGCGTGATGAGCGATACCACGAGCAGGAAGCCGTTCGAGACGAACTGCAGCAGTCCCCACTGGATCAGTTCGCCCATCGACTCGATGTCGCTCGTCATCCGCGCGACGAGCACACCCGCCTTCTCGCGATCGAAGAAGGCCAGTGACTGTTGCTGAATATGGGCAAACACGCGCACGCGCAGGTCGCGCAAGAACCCCTCACCAGCCCGGTTCACCGCTACATACATCCGGCGACTCACCGCGTAGCCGGCCACGACCACAGCGAGGTACACCGCAGCGGTGATGTTCAACGCACGTGCGTTGCGGTCACGGATCCCGTGATCGATACCGAAGCGCACCAGCACCGGACCCGCAACCGTGGCGAGGGTCCACAGGACGATCAGCCCGAGGGCCAGCAACACCGTCGGCCGATAGGGCCTACCGAGGCGCGCTGTGCGACGCAGCAGCGACGCAACCTCGTCGCGGTCGAGACGATCCTCGGGATCAACTGCTCCGGCCGTCCACATGATCAGCCGGCCTCCTGCGCAGCCCACGAGGCCAACACCTCGCGGTAGCGCGTCGAGGTCTCGAGCAGGTCGTCATGGCGCCCTATGGCCGAGACGGTCCCATCGTCGAGCAGTACCACCCGATCCGCCATCGCAATCGTGGCGGGCCGGTGGGCGATCACGATCGTGGTCCTGTCCCGCATGACGGTGGCGAGCGCATCGCGGATCTCGTGCTCCTTGCTCGGATCCACGGCGCTCGTCGCGTCGTCGAGGATCAGCACACGGGGGTCGGCCACAATCGCCCGAGCGATGGCGATGCGCTGCCGTTGCCCGCCCGAGAGCGAGAAGCCCCGCTCTCCGAGCAGGGTGTTGTATCCCTCCGGCATCCGCGTGATGAACGCATGGGCCCCGGCCAGCCGGGCGGCGTGCTCGATCTGTTCCTGTGACGCACTGGGATCGGCGAAGGCGATGTTTGCTGCCACGGTGTCGTGGAAGAGGAACGTCTCTTCGAACACGATGCCCACGGCGCTGCGCAGTTCGCCCAGCGACACGCTGCGGACATCGACACCGTCGATCTCGATGGCACCGTCGTTCACGTCGTAGAAGCGCGTGAGCAGTCGGGCGACGGTGGACTTGCCCGACCCGGTCGCACCCACGACCGCAATCGAGGAGCCGGCCGGCACGAGCAGGTCGAGATCACGCAGCACCGGACGCTCTGGGTCGTACCCGAATCGGACATGACGGAAGCGCACCTCACCGCGCCCGGTCGGCGGGAGTGGCACTGGCGCCGACGGCGAGACGACCGCGGGCGGGGTGCTCAGGACTTCGTTCACCCGGATGAGCGCGGCCGCCGCGCGCTGACCCATTGCGACGGTCATCCCGAAGTTGCGCAGCGGCCAGATCATCAGCCCGAGATAGAGGTTGAACGCCAGCAGTTCACCCAGCGTGATCCGACCCGAGATCGCACGGTGCCCACCGAGCAGCAGCACCGTGATGAGGCCGATGCTCGGCAGCATGTCGATGCCGGGCAGGAAGCGACTGCGGATGAATGCCGCTTTCATACTTTCGCGTCGGATGTCGTCTGCCTCGACACGCAACTTGGCCGCTTGCACTCCCTCGGCGCCAAAGCCCTTGATGACTCGCACGCCGGCAACGGTCTCTTCCACCACCGAGGCAAGTTGCGCCTGCTCCTGCTGCACGGCCATCACCGCCGGATGGATTCTCTGCGAGAACTTCTTCGCCAAGACATTCACCATGGGCAGTGCCAACAGCGCCACCACGGTGAGCAACGGATCAATCAGCAACAAGATGACGGCACTCGCCCCGAGGAGCACCACCGACGACACCGTGATGGGGATCATCACCACGAAGGCCTGCACCTGGAGCAGATCGCTGCTGGCCCGACTCATGAGCGCTCCCGTACTCGAGCGGTCGTGATAGCCGACGTCGAGGCGCAAGTAGTGCTCGAAGAGTCGCTCGCGCAACACGGTCTCGGTCCAACGGCTCTCGCGGAACGCGAACCAGCGACGCAGACCCGTGAACACCGCTCCGAGCACCCCGGCGGCGACGATGAGCACGCACCACACCCACAGCGCTCCGGAGCTGCGCACGATGCCGCGGTCGATTCCCACCTGGGCGAGTTTGGGAACGGCGATCTTTCCGATGGTCTGCACCACGCCCACGATCACGCCGATGACGAGTCCACGGCGCTGGGCCCGCAAGGTGGACCGCAACAGGGACCAGCCCGCTGCCGACCGCTCCTGCACCGGGTTGTCCACGCCTGCTCCTTCGGATTCCACCGGGTCGGGGCCCGGCCCGGGACGCCTACGAGAGCGAACCGGCCCCCCAGTATCCCTGTCACACCCCCATGCGAACCTCATTGCATGCAGCCAGACACCCACCCCCGAGACGAACAGATCCCCCTGCCGGGACTCGCCGTGGTGCCGACCCGCTTCCGTATCGACGAGCGCACACGGCGCATCGGCCTCGCCGGCATCGCCCGGGTCCGAGCCCAGCTCGCCGAGCAGGAGGCCCGGCGCCTCGAGCAGGAGCAACAGCGCGATTCAGCGCGCTCCGGGGCAGGACGCAGCCCGCGCTCCCGGGCCTTCGACCGGGCCGCCTGACCGGTCGACCTGACTGTCGACTCCCCCGGACCTCGGGGAGTCAGGGGTTCACGATGCCGACGGCGACAGGCTGCGCGCAGCGTCCCAGAACTTCACGTCGGGATCGAGCGCCTGAATGGCAAGCGTGCTGGTGGTGACACCGTTGTCGAAGTAGCGCTGAATCTGGGCCCGGCACGCTGCCGGCGATCCGTGCACGATCAGTTCGTCCACGAGCGAGTCCGGGATGGCAGCGAGCGCGGCCTTGCGGTCACCGGCACGCCATGCATCCCACATGGGTTGCAACTGCGGCCCTCGACCGAGCCACTCGTGGAAAGCGGCGTACACCGGAACATTGAGATAGGCCGCAATCGCGAACTTGCCTGCGGCACGCACCACGTCGGCGTTCTCACTCGGACACACGAAGATCCGACAGACGATCTCTTTGTCCTGGCCCTGCGCGTTCACCACCGATGCAACGCGTTTGACGTCGTCGGCCGAGAGCCAGTTGATGATGGCACCGTCGGCCTCTCGCCCGGCGAGTCGCAACATGCCTTCACGCAATGCCGCAACCAGGATCTTGGGCGGCTGCTCGGGGCGCACGTTCAGCTTGAATCCATTGATCTCGAAGGTGTCGTACTGCTTGGCCACCTTCTCGCCCGAGAATGCGTCCTTCAGGAAGCGCACCACATCGCGCACCTTCTTGTAGGGCTCCACGAACGGAACCCCGTTCCACCGCTCGACGATCACGTTGCTCGATGATCCGAGTCCGAGCGCAAACCGGCCCGGTGCAGCATCTGCGAGCGTGGCTGCGCTCTGCGCCATGCACGCGGGCGCCCGGGTGAATGCGGGCACGATCGCGGTCCCGAGTCGCAGGCGCGGCTCCCATGCGGCTGCGAGCGCAAGCGGGGTGAACGCATCGGCTCCATCGGCCTCGGCAGACCAGATGTCGGAGTACCCGAGTTCGGCGAGCTCGATCAGGCCCTCCCGATGGGTGTGCAGGTGTCCGGGAAGCGGCACGGTCATCCCGTGACGAATCGGCAGCGTCATGATGATTCCCCCTGAACCTCGACGGGCACGATTGCCCGATCCTGTGTGGCCCGCCAGTAGCGGATGATGCAACTCTGGCTCGCGACGGCGAGCAGTGTGCCGTCCTCGGCGTACATGTTCACCGATCCGTGACCGAATCCGCGCTCGGCCATCTGGACGTGGATGTCGAGCAACACCCATTCGGTGGGCACGAGGCGCCCGATGCGCAACGTGTTGTCGAGACTGTTCCCTCCGCCCTGGATGCCGAGCGACTGGCCGACCCCCATCGGAACGAAGTCGCCGAGCATGGCGAGCGTTGCGGTGTCCACACCCTCGATGACCTCAGGGATCCGGGACCACACCAGCGTGCGCCCATCACCACGCGTGCGCCCGTCGAGTTCCTCGAGGTCACGGAACTTCACGAGTCGCTGCTCGAGTCGGGTGTTGATGGTTCCCTGCTGGTCGAAGCGAATCCGTTGTCGGCACTCGCCGGGAGGTGGCACATCGGGCATGGTCTCGAATTGTCCGTGGTGCTCGAAGGGACGATCCCCCAGGGCGGCGTTCACCGTGAGGATCTCGCGATTACCCACATGACACACGGCGCGCGCCTGGGTGATCTGATGGCCCTCCACGGCCACGGTGACATCGATGTCCATCACCTCGCCCGGCCGGGCATAACTCAGGTACTGGCCCGCCGCCCACACACACTGACGACCACTCGTACCTTCGAGCGCGGTGACCGCCGCACCGAGACCTGCCCCGCCGAACAAGAAATCGGCGGCCGTGCACAGTCCGGGCGTCACGGGCAGCACCCAGCGATACGGGTTGTGGGTCGGTTCGATTCCGAGAAACGCACGGCTGTCCATGTTGCGCCGCACGCTACGCCCACTGCATGGGTGCACGCATCATGACAGCACGGCCCTCGCCACCAGATCCATGCCGAACGAGGTGAGGATGGCCAGATACAGCAGACCGGTGGCCGCCATCACCGCCGAGTAGTAGCGCTCGCGCAGCGCCAATTGGGTGACGATCACCAGCACGATCGTTGCCGCAGCGCACGCCAGCCACATCCACCCGAGCGTTCCGTTCCATCCGTCGTCCACCGTTCCACGCAGCACGCTCACCATGCCCGTGGGGAGCAACATGACGGCGACCTCCAGCGGCCACAGATACACCAGCGCGCGTACGAGTTCGTTGAGCAGTCGTCGGGGCAGTCCGGGCTGCACGAGGTACCAGTGACCGAGCAGCATGGCGTCGGTGATCGCCCCGAGGAACGCTGCGCCCACGAGGGTTCGCGCCACGGCAACCACATCGTTGCCACCCGCATCGAGGCCACCCGCCACCAAGCCCGCCACGCCGAGCACGGCCGCCACCAGATCCCAGCGAGGATCGAACTCGGGGGTGTCTGCATCCCGCTGGACCGTCGTGCGTTCACGCTCGATGCCGGTCATCTGAGCAACCTCGGCGCTCCGGCGATCGTGCGCCTCTGCCTGGCCCGAAACGCCCGCACGACGTCGGCGCACAGACCAACCGATTCCTGCAAGGCACGCAGCAGCAACGGCGGCTGCAGACACTTCGCGCACGAACACGCTGCCGTAGCGAGCACCCGCCACCACTGCACCCGCTGCCATGAGCGCATACACGCCGCGCAACAGCCATCCGTATCCGAGCCCGACTTCGCGCCGACGCGTGGTGAACCAGCAGAACAACATGCCGCCGCAGGACCACTGGAGCAGCACCGTGGCGGCATCGAGGCGGATCACGTCGAAGGAGGGTACCGGCAGCGATACGCTTGCCCGGTGCGAAAGACGGCCAGCCTGCTCGCAGTGGCCAGTGCGGCCATCATGCTGAGTGCGTGTTTCACCGGCGAACGCGCATCATTTGCGCCAGACGACACGCTCGCCCCGGCCAGCAACACCGGCGAGTCGGGTCCCGCCTCGGTAGCAGATGGTCTTCCGAGTGACCCGAAAGCGCTTGCGGCGCTCTTCGGATCCGCTGCTCGTGCCCCCGAGACTGCCACCTACGAGATTCGTCCCACGGGCTCCAGCGAACCCGCGGTGGTTGCAGTGGTTTCCCGCGACACCGAACGCCTCATGGTGAGCGTTCGCGACATCCAGTACCGAGTGGAGTCGGGCAATCCGCTCACCTGCCGCGAAGCCACGCAATCGTGCACCCGCGGCCTCAACTCGCAACCGCTCAGTGACCTGAACATCGGAGCGCAGTTCTGGGGACCGGCGATCCGTCAGCAACTGCAGTCGCCCACTCTGGCGTCTCGGATCGGACCGGTGCGCACCACCGAGGCCCAGATCGCCGGTCAGTTGTCGATCTGCATCGATGTGCCGGGACCCCAGGTCACCGACCGGTACTGCGCGCTGCCCACCGGTTTGCTCGCAACGCTGAACACCGCCGCAGTGTCGATCACCCTGACGTCGTACGAGCCGTCGTTCGACGAGACACGCTGGGCCGCTTTCCCCGACGCATGAGCACCCCGGCCCACACCGTGGTCATCGCCGGGCACCGCAAGTGGTCCGGCCTGTGGTTCGGCATCGCTGCGATGGGCTCGGCATCGGGGATCGTGATGGTGGCCGGCGGCGCGTGGGCAGGCTGGTTCCTGGTGATCACCATGCTCCCCTGCGCGGTGATTCTCGGCATGGCACTGCGACCCACCGCGAACGAACTGGTGCTCGATGACACCGGATACACGATCAAGTCCGTGTTCCGCTCGCATCCCGTGCCGTGGTCCGACATCGCTGCCGTCGGGACACTCGACGGACTGCACGGTCGAGACCGTCGGGTGGCGATCAAACTCACCGACAGCGCTGCAGCGCACGACCCCGACGCAGCCGAGATCGCTGCCGCCATGGGCGGCTATCACCGCACGCTGCCGATGGACTACGGCCTCGACGCAGAGGAACTTGCAGCCCTGATGCGCACCTATCTCGAGCGGGGCTGACTCCGCCGTTCTGCTCGGAACCGTTCAGGTCAGAACGGCACCCAACTCCCGTGGAACCCGTGCGGCACACGCTGGGGGATCGGCACCCGTGCGAGCGGCGCCGCTGCGGTGTCATGTGCGTCGAGGATGACGAACGACGACGTGCCCGCTGCACGGTCGTACACGAACATCATGATGTAGCCCTCATCCTCGCCGGCCCCGTCGCTTGAGGGAACGAACACCGGCTCGCCGAACATGGCGTGGGGTCCGAGGTCGTAGCGCTCGTACTTCTTGGTCTCGAGGTCGTACTTCGCGATGACGGTCGGCGCCTCGAACCCATTGGGGTCTGCCGGATCACGCGGGGCGACCGCCCAGCCGTACCGGTTCTTCAGGCCGACGAGTCGGTCGTCGAGGCGGGGGAACGCGTGCGAGACATCGTCGAGCTGTTCCTCGTGCACCTTGCCGGTGGTGAGATCGAATCGCCAACGCCAGAGGTAGCACGGCTCGAACTTGTCCGCTCCGCCCTTCCACATGGACTCGTGACGCCCGGCATCGAGCCACACGGTGTTGGCACCATCGTCCCACGCATTGAGGATGTGGAAGATGTAGCAGAGGTTGACGTCGAACCACACCGGCTGCGCGCCTTGGCGAGCCTTGTCACGATGCAGCAGTCCGATGCGTGCGCCGTAGCCCTCGTCCCACCCAAAGGGCATCCCGCCCTTGATCGCCTCGTCGAGGCTGAACGTGACCGGGAGGTCGAGGAAGATTGCGTAGTTACGACTCAGCGCGAAGTCGTGCACCATCGTGGGCCCGGGCACGTCAATGGGCTGGCTGTGCACGTGGTTCCCGGCGGCATCCACCACGTGATAGGTGACGTAGGGCGCCGAGATCAGTTCGTAGCCGAACGAGTGCATCTCACCGGTCTCGGGACAGATGTGCGGGTGCGCACTGAACGGGGTGCGCAGTCGCCCGCCGAAGTCGCAGGGGCCGAGCGTGTCGAGATCGGGCGACAACTCGTTGGGGTAACTACCCTCCTCGAGGGCGAAGATGCGCTTGGCGTGCGCGAGCACGTGCGTGTTGGCGAGGCCAACGGTGAAGTCCATGGTTCCGGTGAGCGCATCGAGGCGATCGGCGCCTGCAAGTGCCTTCGTACGCACCCAACGGTTGCGGTACCACTCCGCACGACCGTCACGCAGTCGAATCCCGTGGATCATGCCGTCGCCGGCAAACCAGTGCATGGTCGGACCGTTGGCCGGGTTCGCGCCGTTGCGCAGGAAGCGGCCGTCGAGATCCCGGGGGATCGCCCCTTCCACGGGCAGATCATGTGCGTCGATCTCCGTGAGCACGGGTGCGTAGTTGCCCCGCATGTGCCACGGCAGAGAGGTCTCGGGACGATCTTCGAGTGCAGTCATGACGAGTATTCAACCACCGGGGTCAAGCCCCAGACACCCGAGTGCTGCAGCGTGGGATCACACGTCGAGCACGACGAGGTCGTGTTCCACCACATTCAGTGGATCCGGTCCGCCAGCAGCCGCGACCACGATGTCCTCGAGACGCATCCCCCATGCGCCGGGTACGTAGATACCCGGTTCGATGCTGAATGCGTGCCCAACTTCGAGTGGACGCCTGTTGCCCTCGACGATGTAGGGATCCTCGTGTGCGTCCATGCCGATCCCATGCCCGGTGCGGTGGACGAAGTACTCGCCGAATCCCGCATCGGCGATGATCCGGCGTGCTGCGCGATCCACCTCCTCGCAGGGCGTTCCCACCACTGCCGCCCGAACCGCTGCCTGCTGTGCCGCATGCAGCACGTCGTAGGCGTCACGCACATCGGACGGCGGTGTTCCGAGCGAGACGCACCGCGTGATGTCCGAGCAGTAGCCGTTCATCGTTCCACCGAAATCGCACAGCACGAGTTCACCGGCTCGGATCACACGTGCTCCGGGTGTGTGGTGCGGCGACGCAGCGTTCTCGCCTGCGGCGACGATGGCGAAGTTCACCATTTGATGACCCTCGGCAACAATGCGTGCGCCGAGGTCGGCCGACACCTCGGCTTCAGTGCGACCGACAAGAGGAATCCGCCCGGCCTGGAGTTCGGCAGCGATCCGATCGACAGCGGCGCCCGCGGCGCGGAGCGCAGCGATCTCGGCGGCGTCCTTGGTCATGCGCATCGAACCCACGACGTCGACGGCACGTACGTAGCTTGCGTTGCTGACCAACGGCAGCAGTTCGACGAGGAATCGCGCCCACATCTGATCGCCCACGGCGATTCGACTGGACCGCCCCACGAGGCGGGCCACGATCTCCACCGGGTTCTCGGTCTCGGCCCACGGGCGAAGTTCGAACACACCGGGCTGTTCCGTCACTCGGGGTGCCTCGAGGCCCGGGATCACCATGGTGGCCATACCAGCGCGTGGGATCACGAGCATCGTGAGGCGTTCGAGCGGCATGGCGTGGTAGCCGGTGAGGTACGGAAGATCGAGTCCGAGCGAGAGCAACACCACATCGATGTGCTGAGACGCCATGGCTGCCCGCACGCGATCCATGCGGGCGGCGTAGACCGATGTGTCGAGCGGGGCGGTCGCACCGGGCGTCTGCATGCAGCCATTCTTACGGCCCCGACGCTCCGCGACCCACCTTCGGGCCGTGTAGCCTGCCCCCTTCGGAGTTATCGGATGCAGCGAGACACATTTCTGGGGGCGCTCAAGCGTCGGTGGTGGGTGGTAGCCGCGGCTTTCCTGATCGGCATCGTGGCGGGCGCTGCACCCTCGCCGAGCAAGGCTCGCGACGTCGCTCAGGCCTACGAGGCCACGCACACCCTGCTGCTCACGTCGAATGACCCGTCGGGCGCCATCATCTCCGACACGCTGAACCTCTCCGAGGTCGAGTTGTACGCATCGGCAGGCGAGGTTCCCCGCCGCGTCGCCGCGGAACTGGGCATCGCCAACGCAGCGCAGCTCTCGCTGCAGGTCGACACCGAGCTCGACGGGAGCAACGGCTCGCTCGCCATCTCCACCCGACAGTCCACTGCGGCTCGGGCCGAGGACATCGTCGACGCCTTTGCCAAGGAACTGAGCGACTTCATCGCCGTACGACAGGACGAGGTACGCGAGCAGCGACTGAACGCCGCCACGAGCCGCGTTGTCGAGCTCAAGGCAAAGGTGACCGAACTGGCCGCCAAGCTCGCGCAGTCCCCGACCGACCCGCTCGTACAGGCCGAGCTCGATGCCGCCACACGGCAGTACGGCACCGCGTTCGAGACTGCCGAACTGTTGTCGGGCGAACCGCGCACCATCACCTTGGTCACCCTCCAACCTGCCGAGGCAGTTGCGGTACAGACCGAGGGCTTTCAGGCTCCCCGGTCCCGCACCTCGCGCGGATTGCTGCTCGGCGTCGTGGGAGCGATCCTCGGCGGCGGACTCGTCCTGCTGTTGAATCTCGTCGACCCGAGGATCCGCCGCCGCAGTCAGGCCGAAGCGATCTTCGGCACTCGCGCACAGCTCACCATTCCGTCGTCGATGCGACTCGGCGAACGCACCATCTGGGTTCGCCGTGACCGTAACGACGCGATCGGCAACGCCTACCGCGCGCTGCGCAGCGTGCTGGCACTGGCGCACCACGACCGTGCCGACACCTCGCGGGCACCGATCACGCTCGTGCTGTCCTCCGGGCCGGGCGACGGCAAGACCACTGCCACGGTCAATCTTGCGGCGGCCTTCGCCGAGACCGGTGCGCGCACGGTCGCCGTGAACACCGACTTCCGTCGCCCCAGCCTCAGTGGGGTGCTCGAGGCGCTGGGCGGTGCAGTTCATGCCGCCGAAGCGCCGGTGCGACTGCCCATCGTCATCTCGCAAGCCGTGCCCGAACTGCGCGTGTACGACGAACGCGCCGTGGACACCGAGGCTGTCCCCGGCGAGCTTGCCCGCCGCGTCACCCGCAACCTCGCGAACCTCACCGAGATGTACGACGAAGTCCTCCTCGACTCTCCGCCGATCTCACTTGCCGCAGAGGTGTTCGAATTCCTGCCCGTCGCCGACACCATCGTGGTGCTCGTTCGACTCGGCCACACTCGGCTCGAAACCGCCACCAAGGCAGCCGAGACACTCCGGGCGCTTGGCATCGACGACTTTCTGCTCGTCATCGTGGGCGGCGCCTCGCAGGAGGACGGCGCCTATTACTACGGCACAGGAGGCACGGCCTCTGCAGCGCAGCGCGGCCGTGACTTTGCGATCGAGCGGCTCCGGCGCCTGCGATCGGCCCCGGGTCCGGACGACACCGCTCGATCGGTCGACTGAGGCCAGGCGATGCTTCGGGCACGCAGGGGAGACATCTCGGCCGTGCTCGGCCTTGCGGCGACACTCGTGGTCCTTGCGATCATGATGCAGAACCTCTCGTACGAGGTCTGGGCCGGCATCCTCGTAGTTCCGGTTCTCGCGGCGCCCTCTCTGCTGCTGCTGCGTGTGCTCACGCGCCGTGCCCACCGGCACCTGTTCATCATTTTCGTCGCGGGACTCGCAGCAAAGTTCGTTGCGTCGATCTTGCGCTTCTACGTGTTCGCATCCCTCTACTCGGGCGACGGCGACGCAGGGCTGTACTACGACACTGGCCTCGCTCTGGCAGCCAGGGTTCGAAACGGTACGAGCTCGATCTCTACCGTGCTGCCGTGGGAGACGGGTCTGGAGTTCATGTACCGCATCGCTGGACTGGTCCTCACCGTGGTAGGCCCCACCAAAATCGGAACGTTCTTCGTCTTTGCGATGCTCGGATTCTGGGGAACGGTGCTCATCGTGCTTGCCGGCTGCCGCGCCGTTCCGGGGATCAACCAGCGTCGCTATGCAACGTTCTGCATGCTCGCACCATCGCTGCTGTTCTGGCCGGCGAGCATCGGCAAGGAAGCCACGGTGCTCCTCGGCATCGGCCTCTTCGCGTACGGCGCTTCCCGCCTGCTGGCCTGGGACCGCAGACTGCTCGGCATTCTGCAGATCGGAATCGGCGGTTTCATCATTGCCTCCGTGCGTGCTCACCTTGCCGCACTCTTCGTGTTCGGTCTGGTAGTGGCCCTGCTTCAGGTCGCCTTCGTGCCCACCGCGACCACCATCACGCGAAAGCGAACCTCGTTCGCCGTACTCGCGGTATGCGCAAGTGCGTTGCTCGTAGTAGTCGCATTTGCGGCCGTTCGCAGGCTCGGTGTCGACAACCCGAACACCGGCTTCTTCGAGGATGTGTCTGCTGCGCTCGACAAAGCCAGCGTCGTGAGCGACAGCGGCGGCACCTCGTTCACCCCGGTGGACACCGATAACCCGCTGATGTGGCCGTACGCCATCGTCCGCACACTCTTCCGACCGCTGCCGATCGACCTCGACGGACCCAAGACGCTGCTGCCCATGCTGGAGACCACCCTGCTGGCCGGTCTCATCGTCGCATCGGCAAGCCGACTGCGCAGGATCGGCAGCATGCTTCGCCGCTCGCCCTACCTCACCTTTGCGTTCGTGACCACCGCACTGTTCGGGCTTGCCTTCAGCGCTATCAGCAACCTGGGTGCACTGATCCGCCAGCGATCGCTCGTATGGGGGTTCCTGCTGCTGCTCGTCTGTCTTCCCGCAGCGAGCAAGTCGGACCGACGCGGATCCGACTGGGCTCGCTCCGATACCGTCGCTGATCCCCGAAAGCGGCGTGATCAGCCCACTGAAGCGGGTGCTGCGGCCTCGCGTGCGTGATAACTGCTGCGCGTGAGCGGACTGGACTCGACGTGCCCGATGCCGAACGACATACCCACGTCGCGATAGCGGTCGAATGCCTCCGGTGGGACCCATCGGTGCACCGGGAGGTGGTTCGACGTGGGACGCAGGTACTGCCCGATGGTGACAATCCCGCAGCCAATCGATGCGAGGTCGGCGAGCACGCCCTCGACTTCGTGGTCGTGTTCGCCCATGCCCACGATGAGTCCCGACTTGGTCCGCAGCCCTGCTGATCGCGCGCGAGCAAGCGCAGCGAGACTGCGTGCATATCCTGCCGACGGTCGAACGGCGCGCTGCAGACGGGGCACGGTCTCGATGTTGTGGTTGTAGACGTCTGGAGCCGCTGCAATCACCGTGTCGATGGCGTCCTGATTGCCGTGGAAGTCACTCACCAGCACCTCCACCGCCGTGGAGGGATTGCGCCCCCGCACCGCTGCGATCACCGCAGCGATGTGAGCAGCCCCACCGTCGTCGAGATCGTCGCGAGCCACCATCGTGATGACGGCGTGTGCGAGGCCCATGCGTTCGACGGCCTCGGCCACACGAGCAGGTTCATCGACATCGGGTGCTTGTGGTTTCTGGGTGTCGACCAGACAGAATCCGCATGCCCGAGTGCAGCGTTCGCCAAGCACCATGAACGTCGCCGTGCCATCGGACCAGCACTCCGAGAGGTTCGGGCAGCCGGCTTCCTCGCACACCGTCACGAGACCGAGCTCGCGCAGGGTGGATCTCACCGCCAGCACCTCGGCACTGAGTCGCACCTTGGGGCGCAACCATTCGGGTTTGCGCTCGGCGACGTCTTTGCCATCGGTGACTCCGGCCCGTGCGAGTCGCCCGAGCAGCCGCACCGGCTGCGCTGCAGGCTCACTGCGGTCAGTGGGGATCGAGTGCTCGGCAGGCTGCTCGCCGAAGTGCTCGCCGGCAATTCGCACCGGCGAACCGGGTCCGGCACCTCGGCTGAACGGACTGAGGTCCATCCCGGTGCGGTCGTGGCGCCACGCCACATCCTGGCGCTCGACGACGCCGTCTCCCCACAGTGCGGCCGCGCGCGGGGTGAGCGCATCGACCACTTGTTCGAGGGTGACCTCGATGCCTTCCTCGGCGAGCGAGGTGACGGGCCGATCGGCGATCCCGCACGGCACGATGTACTCACGCATGTAGCGCAGGTCCGGAGCAACGTTGATGGCAAAGCCGTGCATGGTGCGACCGCGCGTCAGGCGCACACCGATCGCGCAGATCTTCCGAGGTGTGGCGCCGAGCGGATCCACCCATACGCCCGGATATTCACGGAGTCGACCCACGTTCCCCAGACCGAGATCGGTGAGCGTGTCGATGACCAATTGCTCGACAGAGCGGACGTAGGCCACCGAGTCTGCCAACCCGGTTCCACCGCGGCCCCACTTGGGCTGCACCGACACGATCGGGTAGCCCACCAACTGCCCCGGCCCGTGATAGGTCACGTCGCCCCCACGGTTGGCGGCGACCAACTCGGCCCCGACACTCGCCGGATCGACCAACACGTTGCGCGCCAGATCGGCGCTTGCGCCGTGGGTGAAGACATGATGGTGCTCGAGCAGCAGCAGATGCTGGAGCGATCCCTGCTCGAAGAGCGCGTGCTGCAGATCGAGTGCCTCGCGATAGGCGACTCGTCCGAGCCAGCGCACTCGCAGCGTCATGTCACAGCTCCGCAGCCCAGTCCCGGGTCTCGAGTTCACGCTTCACGCGCACCAAGAAGTTCGCTGCGTATGCACCGTCGAATGCACGGTGATCCCAACTCATGGCGAGATGTCCGACCGGATGGATCGCAATCGCCTCGCTGCCATCAGCGGCTGTCACCACGACCGGCTTGCGCACAATCGCGTCGGTGGACAGGATCGCAACCTGGGGTTGGTTGATGATGGCGGAGGTAAGCACCGAGCCGGCCGAGCCATTGTTCGAGATGGTGAAGGTGCCACCCTGGATCTCGTCGGGGCTGAGCTTTCGGTTGCGTGCGCGGGTAGCCAGATCGTTGATCTCGCGGGCGAGGCTGCGGAGGCGCTTGGTGTTGGCATCACGCACCACGGGCACGAGCAGACCCTGATAGTCGAGGTCCACAGCCACACCGAGATCGATGAAGTTGTGCACCGTCAGTTCGTTGTCCGAGACCGAGGCGTTGAGATGCTTGAACTCCTCGAGTGCATCAACCACAGCCCGGCAGATGAAGGGCAGATAGGTGAGCGAGAAGCCTTCGTCGGCCTTCCAGCGGTCCTTCACCGCACCGCGAGCGCGGTCCACGTTCGCGTAATCCACCTCGACCACACTGAAGGCGTGCGGGCTGGTGCCCTTGGACATCACCATGTGCGCGCCCGTGAGCTTGCGGATCTTGGAGAGCTTCACCGTGGTGCTGGTGCGCCCCAGCGAGGCCGCGGCAGGCGCGGATGCAGCGGGCGCTGCGGCGGGTGCGGGTGCGGCTGCAGCGGCAGGAGCAGGTGCCGGTGCAGGTGCCGGAGCTGGCGCTGCGGCCGGTGCAGGAGCAGGCGCTGCAGCAGGTGCCGATGGCGCTTGACCACGACCCTTGGCGAGGGTGTCGATGTGATCGAGCACATCTTCACGGGTGATGCGCCCGCCGAGGCCCGTTCCCTTGATACTTGCCGGATCCAACCCGTGTTCGTTCACGAGGCGACGGACCACTGGCGACAACAGTCGGGTTCCGGCCACGTGATCGCCCACCTCAGCGGCGGGCGCCGCCGGCGCAGGAGCAGGTACCGGAGCGGGAGCAGCGGCAGGTGCAGGAGCGGGAGCAGCGGCCGGTGCAGGAGCGGGAGCGGGTGCAGGAGCGGGAGCGGGTGCAGGAGCAGCAGCAGGTGCCGGCGCAGCCGCGGCAGCAGGAGCTGCACCAGCGGCCCCCACGACGGCAACCACCGTGCCAACTGCAATGGTCTCGCCTTCGATGTGACGGATCTCGGTGAGCGTGCCGGCAATGGGCGACGGCACCTCGGTGTCCACTTTGTCGGTCGAGATCTCGAACAGAGGCTCATCGGCCGACACGGTGTCGCCCACCTTCTTGAACCACCGCAGGATGGTGCCCTCGGTCACGGTCTCACCCAATTGCGGGAGTGCGATCTCGGCCATGTCGCTGATGCTCTCTTTCTCGGTTCGCTGCGTGCCTGATCAGCCGTTGAACGTACGGCCGGTGAGGGAAAGGACGGTCTCGCCGAACAACTCCGACAGACTCGGGTGCGGCTGGATGAATTCGGCGACCTCGTCGACGGTCGCCTCCCAGTTCACGGCGAGGTAACCACCGGACAACTGCTCAGTCACCCAAGGTCCCACCATGTGCACGCCGAGGATCTGGCCCGCAGACCCGTCGGGGTTCTTCTTCGCAATGATCTTCACCAGTCCGTCGATCTCTCCGAGGATCTGGGCACGACTGTTGGCGCGGAACGGATGCTTGGCCACCACCACATCGAATCCGGCTGCCTTTGCCTGCTCTTCGTCGGGGCCGGCCCAGGCCACTTCCGGATGGCAATAGATGGCCCACGGCACCCGGTCGTACTGCACCGGTGTGGGCGACTCACCGAGCAGATCCTTCACCGCCAGCACGGCCTCGGCGTACCCGACGTGAGCCAACTGCGGCGTGTTGATGAGGTCACCAATGGCGTACACGCCAGGCTCACCGGTGCGGCAGTACGCATCGACTTCGACGAAGCGACGGTCCGAGAGCCGCACCTGCGTGCCATCGAGGCCGAGCAGGTCCGGGTAGGGACGGCGCCCGACCGACACGATGACCGCATCGGCCTCGACATCGTCCATGCCCTCGATGTGCACGCGCGTGGAGCCATCACCCACCGGCGTGTGTCCGTTCACCTTGGCGCCGGTGAGGATCTTGATGCCCTTCTTGCCGAAGGACTTCACCACCACATTTGCGAGATCGGCGTCGAGTCCGGGGAGGATCTTGGGCAGACCCTCGAGAATCGTGACCTGCGAGCCGAGATCGGCGAAGGTGGATGCGAACTCGCAACCGATGGCGCCACCGCCGATTACCACCACGCGTGCAGGCACGCGATCGAGCATGAGCACCTCGTCGCTCGTCATGATGGGGCCGCCCACCTCGAAGCCGGGAATCGTGCGAGGCACCGAACCCGCAGCGAGGATCACGTGTCGACCCTGCACGGTCTGGATCGAACCGTCAGAGGCGGTCACCGTCACGGTGCGGTTCGGCCCGAGCGAACCGGCCCCGAGCAGATACGTGACCTTCTTGGAGCGGGTGAGCCCGGTGAGACCTTTCACCAAACCGTCAACGATGCGCTGCTTGCGGTTCTGCGCGATGGAGAAATCGATCGCCGCGAGCGACGACTCGATCCCGAAGTCCTTGGCGTGTTGCACATGGCGCGCCACTGCTGCGGTCTCGAGGAACGCCTTGGCAGGAATGCACCCACGGTTCAGACACGTTCCGCCGATGGTGTCTTTCTCCACCAGGGCCACCTGCAGACCCGCCGAGGCTGCATAGAAGGCTGCGGCGTACCCACCGGGGCCGCCACCGATCACGACGAGGTCGAACTGCTGCGTATCAGGCACGGGGATTGAGCGTAACCGCCGGACCCGCGGTCGCGAACGGTTCTCGCCCGACCGCGCGTGGGTCCGTCACAGTCCGAGGTCCCAGGTGACCTGCTCCCCCACGGCCCGATACGTCACCAGCGTGGTCTCGGGCTCGGTCGGAACCACTGCGAAGGCAAGCACGCAGTCGAGCGTTGTCCCGGGTTCGATCGCACTGTCCGAGCACGAGACCGGCTTCGCTCCGGTTGCCGGCCCCGCAGCCAGCGGTTCGGTGAGTCCGCCGGTGAGCAGCGACCACCCGACGAGCGGCTCCGAAAGCGACACCGCCGCAGACGGGGCGAGGGAGAGACGAACCGTGACCCGGACATCGCGCTCGGTGACCTCACGGGAGAGCACTTGGGCAGTGACGCTCGAGAGTTCCACCGAGTCACCGACCGACAACAGACTCGTTCCCCCATCGCTGATCCGGAGCAACTGGACGCTGCCCGCAACGAGGATCGCAAGACCGCACGCCAACGCAAGCAGGATCAGTTTGCGCGTACTCACCGCCGTCGGAGTCTACGCCCCGAGGCGGCAATCGATATATGCCTTCGACTGAGCCGACGACATACGAGATGGGTTTTTGCCGCGCAGACACTGCACTCGAACGAGCTCGAACGGGATCTGGCTCGCATCGAGCAGGCCGCGCTTCACGAGATCCTGCATGCACGCCGATGCAGCGCTTGCAAGGCGCACGTAGAGGTAATCGGCTAGGCGAGCGATCGACGGTGCGAAACGCAGGCTCTTCCAGCCGCACTCCGGAGCGAGGAAGGTTCCGCTCACGATCGATCGGGGGAAGCGGCCGTCACGGAGTCCTGCGTTCACACAGGCGACCACGGCGTCGTAATCGCCTACGGCAAAGCACTCGTTGTACCGGCCGTACTCATCGACGGTTCCGGTCTCCGACGAGGTGGGACCCGTTCCGCCATCGGGTTGTACCGGATCATCGGTGGCCGGTCTGCCGGTGAGCACTCGCACGAGCGCTTCGATGTCGTTCGCGATGGCCTCCACGCCCGTCTGGTCTGCATTCGACATGGCCCGCGTCGCGATGCCGAGCACGGTTCCGGTGGGCCGCACGAACCATCTTCCGCCGACGTTGCGGACCGCAACCCCGTTCTCCTCCACACCATCGAGCAGCACACGCAAGTCGTCGTACAGCAGCACGGCGCGCAGCACAGCCTGAGGAACACCGAGTCGGATGACTTCGCTGCTGAACGCGTCTCGCGCCCCTTCGGCGGTCGAGAGGCACTCGCGCACATCGGCGCGGCCGGGCGAGGAGAAGATGCCGCAGTTCTCGCGAACCGCTACGTCGAGCGAATCGGTGCGTATCGCTGCCTGCACGCCTTCGAGCGTCACGATCGCGTCGGGCCCGCGGGTGATCGCGGTGAACTTCGGATCACTGATCCGGATCGAGAACCCCTCATCGGCCAACCACGTATCGAGCGCTCGCTGCGCGTCCTCGAGGAACCACGGCGCCACCCGGTGCAGCACTGCGGCCTCCTCCGGGTCCAGTACCGCCAGCAGCTCGCCGAGCGACATCCGCTCGATGGCCCCGAGCATGGTCGATGCCGCTTCGATGGCAGTCGGTGCGCCCACCGCCAACGGAGCGCCGGCCGGCGGCCACGAGAGCGCGCGCGTTGCACGCACACGGACGTTCTCGGCCACCGACGCCCACAGGCTCACGTACCACCGTCCGTCGAATTGCTGCGACACGATTCTGAACCGGACATCGCGCCGTTCGACCCCGATGGGATTCTGTCCGGCCACCTGCACATCCGACGCAACACTGCCGGACACCTCGAGCGCAGCGAGATCGTCGGCGAGCGGTTCGGCGAGATCGGGAGCCGCCTCGAGTGCCACAGCGAGTCCGTCGAGCGATGCGATCTCGGCCTCGGCCGGAAGCGCGCCGCTGCGCTGTCCCTCTTCGAAGATCTTCCGAATCGACTCGCGCAGCGCATCGCGTTCGGTTGGCAACAACAAGTCGAGCGCTCCCAGCACATCACCGCGATCCGCAGCCCGGATGAAGCCGTTGATGGCATCGTCGGGAGTTGCTGCTCCTCCACGATCACGGGATCCGGCGACGAGGATGAGCACTGTTGCCACCCCGGCAACCGCAAGCACCGTCATCACCGCAAGGACCTTGGGCCAACGCCGCTTGGGCGGCAGGGGCACTACCGCAGCAGGCGATACCGGCGTCGACGAAGCCGCGGCGCGGCGCTTGGGCGCAGTTCCGGGCACGTTGCGCGGCGGAATGCGCAGACGTTCTGCGGTCCCCTCAACCCGACGCTCCTTTCGCCCCATGAACCGTGTGCCTTTCTCAGTGCGGTGCCGCTGCGCATGCCGAATGAGCGCACATCAGGTCGAGCGTCCGGCGAGAGCAGCGCGTGGCGGCCTCGGGCCGCAGCAATGTGATGGTACGGCAGCCCTCCGACGGGCGGAGTGCACGCAGGTTCGTCGTTGCGCGGTGCAAGCCACACGGTTGAATGCAGTCATGCATGTCGCCATCACCGGGGCCACCGGCCTCATCGGGAGTCCTCTGGTGTCCGCGCTCCGGGCGTCCGGGCACTCCGTCACGCGTCTCGTCCGGTCATCGCCGGCCACGGGAGACCGACTCTGGGACCCCGCAGCAGGAGTGCTCGATGCGAGCGCCCTCGACGGCGTGGACGCCGTGGTGCACCTGGCCGGGGCCGGGATCGGCGACCGGCGCTGGACCGCCGAGTACAAGAGCCTGATCCGGTCGAGCCGAGTGGCGAGCACCGAACTGCTCGCACGCACCATCGCCGGAATGTCCCATGGCCCCAAAGTGCTGTTGTCGGGATCGGCGATCGGCATCTACGGCAACCGCGGTGACGAGACCCTCGACGAGTCCTCCACGCTGGGCACCGGTTTTCTCGCCGAGGTCTGCAAGGACTGGGAAGCCGCAACCGCACCTGCAGAGCAGGCCGGCACACGCGTCGTGCATCTGCGAACCGGCATCGTGCTCACACCGCAGGGCGGCGCGCTCAAGAAGCTCCTCCCGCTGTTCCGTTTCGGACTCGGCGGACGGTTCGGCAATGGTCGGCAGTGGCAGAGCTGGATCTCGATCGACGACGAGATCGCCGCGATCATTGCGCTGCTGACCGCCGATGTGCAGGGACCCGTCAACCTCACGGCCCCACATCCCGTCACCAACGCTGATTTCAGCTCCACGCTCGCCCGGGTGCTCAAGCGGCCGGCCTTCTTGCCGGTGCCGTCGTTCGGTCCGGGCATCGCCGTAGGCCGAGAACTCGCCGAGAACCTGCTGTTCCACAGCCAACGCGTGCTGCCCACAACCTTGTCGGGCACCGGATACCGCTTCGCTCACGAACACCTCGAGGACGCTCTCCGGCACTTGCTCGCCCGCTGATGTCCCCCGAACAGAGTCTTCCGCGCGAAGCAAAGTGGGATAGACTGTATTTGTCGATCGCGCTGTCCACCCGGCGCTGAGCGACCCGGTGGGGCGGGAAGCCACCCTCCCGCCCCACCACCTTCGCTCACGGCAGACTGCACCACTGTGACCACACCGCTTCCGCAGGGCTTTCGTGCCTATGCCACGAACTTGGGCATCAAGGACTCGAGTCTCGACTTCGTCGTCGTAGCCGCCGACCACGAGTGTGCTGCATCGGGGTTGTTCACCCAGTCGCACTTCGCCGGGCCGAGTGTTCGCGTGTCACGTGAACATGTGAAAGATCTTCGGGCGCGAGCCGTGGTGGTCACTTCGAAAAACGCGAACGTCGCTACGGGTACACAGGGCCTGGCCGATGCACGCGAGATCGTGGCCCGAGTAGCAACCTCGCTCGGCGCCCAACCTGACGACGTGCTGATCGCCCAAACCGGCGTCATCGGCCGACTCCTTCCCATGGATCGGATCCGCTCGGGACTCGCCGCACTCCCCTCGCCCCTACCGAGCACCGACGCCGATGTCGTGGCCAAGGCCATCATGACCACCGACACGGTGCACAAGATCGCGAGCGCTCAGGCGGGCGCGGCCATGGTGGTGGGCGTCGCCAAGGGCGTGGGCATGATCGAGCCGAACATGGCGACGATGATCTCGATCATCCTCACCGATGCGCTCGTGAATCCTGCCGACCTCGATGCGATGTTCCGGCGCGTGGTGGACCGCACCTTCAACGCCGTGTCGATCGACTCCGACACCTCCACCAGCGATACGGCGATTGTGCTCGCCAGCGGCTCCGCCGGACCGGTCGACCCCATCGCCCTCGAGGCCGCGCTCCACGAGGTGGCTCTGTCGCTCACCAAGCAGGTGGCACGCGACGGCGAAGGCGCAACCAAGCTCATCGAGGTCTGCGTGGACGGTGCGACCGATGATCGCCAGGCCAAGCGCGTGGCCAAGGCCATCGTCAACTCGCCCCTCGTGAAGACCGCCGTGCACGGCGCCGACCCGAACTGGGGTCGAGTCGCCATGGCGGTGGGCAAGTGCTCCGACGAGGCCGGGATCGACGAGCAGCGGGTGGTGATCCGCTTCGGCGACCAAGAGGTCTTCCCGATACAGGTGGATGCCGAAGGACTCGAGCGCCTGTCGGCCTACATGCGCGGCGCCGAGGTACGGATCCACGTCTCGCTCGGTATCGCACAGGGCAGCGCAACGGTGTGGGGATGCGACCTGTCCGACGGGTACGTGCGCATCAACGCCGACTACACCACCTGATCGCCCGCCGGGGTACGGTGAATGGAACCCGACCGAGAGGATCACTGTGAGCGCCTCCAGCACCCGTCCCGCTTTCCGGAGTTTCCAGGAGTCCACCCGGGAGGATTGGGCCCAGATCATGCCGGCGCTCGCCGTCACGCAGTCGCTGGTTCCCGAGCGCATCATCGAGAACCTGCGTCACCTCGCCGATGACCACGGGGGCTTCCCCGTGAGCCGCCTCGAGCACTCGCTGCAGACGGCTACACGGGCCGAACGTGACGGCCGCGACCTCGAATACGTCATGTGCGCGCTCATCCACGACATCGGCGACACGCTCGCCCCGTACAACCACCCGGCGATCGCTGCGTCGATCCTGAAGCCGTTGGCCCGCCCGGAGAACCACTGGATGGTGGAACACCACGGCATCTTTCAGGGGTACTACTTCTGGCACCACATCGGTCAGGATCAACACGCCCGCGAGGCCTTCCGTGACTCGCCGTATTTCGAGTACACCGCGGAGTTCTGTGCCAAGTACGACCAGACAGCGTTCGACCCGGACTACCGCAGCGAGCCACTGGCGCACTTCGAACCGATGATCCGCGAATACTTCGCGGCCAAGCCCGCCAAGTTCGTGCAGGACTGATTGCCGCAGTGCCACGGGAGTGGGCGCAGAGGGACTCGAACCCCCGACACCTGCCTTGTAAGGGCAGTGCTCTAACCAACTGAGCTATGCGCCCCGGATGGGGGACCACGTAGCGTACCGGTGGAGCACGCTGGGTATCCCCGATCGCACGCGGGCCCCAAACTACCGTTCGCTGTGTGGCAGCACGGTCCGGCGGATCCGACAGCGACTTGCTGCGTCGTTACCTCGAGGAGGTCGGCGCGTATCCATTGCTGACCGCCGAGGACGAGTCCGTGTTGGCCACTGCCATCCTTGCCGGACGCGCAGCGGCCGAGCGCCTCGAGAACGAAAAGCTCGCCACTGCCGAGAAGGTTCAACTGAAGCGAACGGTTCGCGAGGGCGAGGACGCCCGCACACGCTTCATCAATTCGAACCTGCGACTGGTGGTATCGATCGCCCGCCGCTTCGACGGGGCCGGATTGTCGGTGCTCGATCTCGTCCAGGAGGGAAACCTCGGTCTGATGCGAGCCGTCGAGAAGTTCGATCACACCAAGGGCTTCAAGTTCTCCACCTATGCCACGTGGTGGATCCGTCAGGCCATCGGCCGGGCGCTCGCCGACACGTCGCGCACCATCCGTGTGCCGAGTCACGTGCGCGAGACCTACTCGCTCATCGACCAGAGCACCGAGCGCCTCGCCGAGGAACTGGATCGCCAGCCCACCGCCGCCGAGGTGGCGGCCCACACCGGGCTGAGCAAGGAGCATGTGGAGCTGGCCCGCCAGCACCGCAATGCACTGGTGTCGCTGTCGGCACCAGTGGGCACCGAGGGCGACTCGGACCTCGGCGACCTGATCGCCGACGAGCACTCCGAAGCGGCCTTCGACGAAGTGGTCCGCCGCATCGACCGCCGCGTGCTCGACGTGCAGCTCTCCCGACTGTCCGAGCGGGAACGAGATGTGATCGTGCTGCGCTTCGGACTGAGTGCAGAGCCGTGCACGCTCGCCGAGATCGGTGAGCGGTTCGATCTCACTCGGGAACGGATCCGACAGATCGAGGCCCGTGCGCTCGGCAAGTTGCGCCACCCCAGTGTGCGACGCATGTGGCCCGATCGCATGAAGACACCCGCGCCTGCCTGAGTGATGCGCGCCGGTTGCGCAGACGCTCAGAACGTCGTGCGAGCCGCTCGCAGTGCTTCGAACAGCGCGGCATTGCCCGCCGCAACGGGCGTACGGCGCGCATCGGGGTCACGCACGAACAACTCACGACCGAACGCATCGCCACAGCTGACCCCGGCTTCCATGCACACCAGGATTGCTGCGGCGTAGTCCCACACACCATGGGCGTCGGGCACGCAGTCCACGTAGCCGTCCAGCACGCCGGCAGCCACATTGCACAGGTCGAGCGCAGCAGCACCCATGGTTCGATACTGGGCCCATCCCAGATGCCGCGGGGGCAGACCGTTCAGCCCCACGATCGATTCGGCCATCGCCGAGCGCATCGACGGGACGAGCGGCTGACCTCCACTCCACGCCCCTCCGCCTCGAACTGCCGAGAACCGGCGCCCATTGGCCTGGTTCACCACGAGCGCAGCCCGCGGCCCCGACGCATCCAGCACACACAGCGCGGTGGCGAACCACGGCACGCCCTGAGCAGCATTCGTGGAACCGTCGAGAGGATCCACCACCACCACGAACTCGCGGTTGGCGCCCTCGAGACCGGTCTCTTCGGAGAGCACCCCGACGCCGCCCCGGCGCAGCACGGCGAGCGCGGCATCGTTGGCCACGAGATCAGCGCGGTACTGACCCGGACGCCGACCCGAGGGACCCCAGTCGTCGACGCCGGCAAGCGCCGCGCTCACCGCATCCGCGGTGTCATCCAGCAGGCGCATCAAGTCGTCGTCGGTCATGCCGGGAGGGACGGTAGTGTCCGAACCGCCGTGACGCACCCGCGCCGCGATGCCCGAAGGAGTCCCGTTGGCCGTCATCGACGTCGCCGGTTTCGTCGCCGAACTCAAGCGTCACGCCGCCGACCACGGTTTCCATGTGCATGACGAACGGCACTTCGTGGAGACGTACTCGCTGCGCCAGATGTGGGAGGTGGACCTGCACCCCGAGGAGGCGTGCGACGGCCCGATCGACCTCCACCTGTCGCTCGAGGTGGACCCACGCACCCTGCTCGGCTTCGAGGACGCGGTCCTGAAGCACGAGGACGAAGACACTGCCCCCGACGGCTTCACGTTCCCGCTGCACTTCACCTGGACGCTTCCACCACTGCCCGAGGCCCCCGACCTCCTCGTGCTCGCCACCGAACTCGCCGCGGTGGGCGGCCTCGATCTGCCCGTCGAGGTCACCGCAATCGACTCGATTCCCTTCGTGACCGACGCACCCCAACGCAGCCTCACCATGGTTGCCAAGATCTCGGTGAACCTCGCCGACGTGATGGTCGACGACGTCGACACGCCATCGTGCGACATCTTCAACCGCTGCAAGGACGTCAGCATGTACCTGCTCCAGCACGCCCCCGCGTGGCTGGGCGAGCACTAGGCAGCGCGGGTCCACCATGCCCAAGCGTGAACTACCGCCGGGAATGCGCGAGCAACTCGACATCGGCTACGGACCGGGTGGCCTTGCCACGTTCGGTCGCCGTCCGCTGCTGACCGAGCCCGAGCAACTCGACGAATGGGAGCCCGATGTCGCCGTGATCGGCGCACCGCACGATGTCTCCACCACGTACCGACCCGGCGCGCGTTTCGGGCCGCGGGCGGTGCGGTCCAACGCCTACGAGCCGGGCACGTATCACCTCGACCTCGGCATCGAGATCTTCGACTGGCTCGAAGTGGTGGACTTCGGCGATGCCTACTGTCCGCACGGGCAGACCGAGGCGAGCCACCACAACATCGGTGCTCGGGTTGCCGATGTGGCGCGACGCGGCATCGTTCCGGTGGTGATCGGCGGCGACCACAGCATCACGTGGCCGGCGGCAACCGCAGTAGCGCAGCACCACGGGTACGGCCGGGTGGGCCTCATCCACTTCGATGCGCACGCAGACACCGCCAACATCATCGAGGGGAACCTCGCATCGCACGGCACGCCGATGCGCAGACTCGTCGAGTCCGGAGCGATACCCGGACCGAACTTCGTGCAGATCGGCCTGCGCGGCTACTGGCCGCCCGCCGAAGTGTTCGACTGGATGCAGGCCCAGGGCATGCGCTGGCACCTCATGAACGAGGTGCACGAGCGTGGGCTCGCTGCAGTCACCCGAACAGCCATCGACGAGGTGCTTCAGCACGCCGACACGGTGTACATCAGCGTGGACATCGATGTGCTGGATCCGGCGTTCGCTCCCGGCACCGGCACGCCAGAACCGGGTGGACTCCACACCGCCGATCTCCTGCGCGCAGTGCGCGCCATTGCGCTCGAGTGCCCCATCGCTGGAATGGATGTGGTCGAGGTCGCCCCGGCCTATGACCACGCAGATCTCACGGTGAACGCTGCTCACCGCATCATCTTCGAAGTGCTCGCCGGTATGGCGGAGCGCCGACGGCGCGCTCGGTGAGTGATCCTTCGC